>OFLV01000014.1_pt1 | contig 226592 bp, 214 predicted proteins | sample 1540901 | NCBI WGS metagenome assembly OFLV01 (sample SAMEA4413050, study PRJEB24355) | metagenome | biome: human; feature: gut; material: faeces | place: United Kingdom | collected 2010
CCTTAGACCTCCTTGACCAGATAAGTAGTCATGAACAAGTTTAAGTTTAAATTCAAAACTGTATTTTGCCATACAAAAAAACCTCCAAAAGTTAGATTTCTAGGTCTAACTTTTGGGGGTCGGCTCACAGATGGGGCTTCTTTTTTGATTCGATTTCACTCTAATTTTTCAGCAACTTTCACGTTTTTTTACTATTTTCCATTGGAAATCTTGCGCAAAACGGTGTACAATAAACGTGGAAATCTTATTTTCAGAAAACTAAACTCAAAGGAGAGCTTATACATGCCAAAATTAGTTTTTTCTCGTCATGGACTTAGCGAATGGAATGCCTTAAACCAATTTACTGGATGGGCTGACGTAGATTTAGCACCTGAAGGTGTTGAAGAAGCAAAAGAAGGCGGCCGTAAAATTAAAGAAGCAGGCATCGAATTCGACGTTGCTTATACTTCTGTTTTAACTCGTGCCATCAAAACTTGTAACTATTTACTAGAATACTCAGATCAATTATGGGTACCTCAAATCAAATCTTGGCGCTTAAACGAACGTCACTATGGTAAATTACAAGGACTAAACAAAAAAGAAACTGCTGAAAAATACGGAGACGAACAAGTCCACATCTGGCGTCGTTCTTACGATACTCTTCCTCCATTAATGGAAGCAACAGATGAAGGTTCTGCAGCAAACGACCGTCGTTATGCAATGTTAGACCAACGCGATATTCCTGGTGGCGAAAACTTGAAAGTTACTTTGGAACGTGCATTACCATTCTGGCAAGATGAAATTGCGCCAGCTTTAAAAGACAACAAAACTGTCTTAGTAGCGGCTCATGGTAATTCATTACGTGCTTTAGCTAAACACATCGAAGGCATTTCTGATGAAGATATTATGGATCTTGAAATCCCAACAGGTAAACCATTAGTTTATGAATTAAACGATGATTTAACTGTGAAAGAAAAATACTACTTATAAGAACTTGTTTCTTATTAACAAAAGCGGTTTGCCAAGGCAAACCGCTTTTTTATGGATTAAATAAATTGACTTTCGGTTAAACAATCTTTATAAATCGCTACTATGTCCGCTACATCCAATGGTACATAAGCCTTTTCGGCAATTGCACTATGGGCCACAGCTTGTTGTGCCATTTCTTCAAATTTATCTGCTTCGATACCAACTTCTGGTAATGTCATTGGAATGCCACAAGCCACAAAGTAATCATATAATGCTTGAATACCTTTTTTCGCTGCTACTTCCTCTTCTTGTTCGACTATTCCCCAAACATTTCGAGCAAACTGTGCAAACTTGCCTACGGTTTGTTCAGACAAAACGTAATTCATCCAACGAGGCGTTAAAATTGCTAAGCCAATCCCATGCGTAATGTCATAAAACGCACTTAATTCATGTTCCATTGGGTGACAAGACCAAACACCTTGTTTGCCGCGCCCTGTTAAACCATTTAAGGCTAAACTACTTGCCCACATTAAATTAGCACGTGCATCATAATCTTCTGGATTTTCTAAAGCAATAGGACAATTTTTGATAACCGTTCGCATTAAGCCTTCTGACACAAAATCTTGGACGTCCGTGCCTGTCGAAATACTAAAATAGTTTTCAATCAAATGACTGAAAATATCCGCTGAGCCAGCTGCTGTTTGATTTTGAGGAACCGTAAAAGTATTCGTTGGATCCAAGAACGAAACTTTTGGAATCATATTCGGACCACCAAAGCCTAATTTTTGATTGGTTTCTAAGTTAGAAATGACAGCACCTGCGTTCATTTCACTACCTGTTGCTGCTAAAGTCAAGATGGTCACTATTGGTAAAGCAGGACCAGTATACCCTTTTCTGGCTGCAATAACTGTCCAGATATCTTCTTCCGAATAAAAGCCCGCAGCAATTGCTTTGGAACAATCAATGGTCGAACCACCGCCAACTGCTAAAATAACATCGACTTGGTTTTCTTTACACAACTCAATTCCTTTTCTAACGGTTTCAATGCGCGGGTTTGGTTCGACACCGCTCAACTCAATCAATGTATGCCCGTTTTTTTGGGCCAAATCAGTAATTTGTTGGTACAAGCCATTACGTTTGATACTACCGCCACCATAAACAAGTAAGACATTTTTGCCAAATTGATCTAACACAGCAGGTAATTCGTCTAAACGATCTTTCCCAAAACGGATGTCTGTTGGTACATAAAAATTAAAGTTTTCCATTCTTTCATCCTCCATTCAATCCTCTTACGCATTTATCATACTATTTTTTCAAAAATCCGCCAATAAAAAAGCCGAGCAAATGACAGTTGCTTTCACAACGACCGATTGACCCAGCTTTTGATTCTTTTTTATAACGAATCGCTTGTTTTGATTAACAAATAAAGAAAATAAGGCGCACCGATGATCGCAACAATAATCCCTGCAGGCATTTCTCCATTGCCAGGCAATAGCCGACCAATCGTATCACTAACCAATAAAAGTAAACTCCCAAACAACGCCGCCAATGGCAATACCTGTTTTTGTTGCGTAAAACCACATTTGCGAGCAATATGTGGCGCAAGTAAACCTAAAAAATTAATTCCCCCTGTAACGGAAATCGCTGATGCCGCCAACATCACCGCTAACAGCAACGAAACGATTCGTTCTTTTTTCACAGCAATACCTACAGAAATAGCTGTTTCGTCCCCCAATTGTAAAATATCCAACAGACGATGACGCTTCATCGCAAAAAAGAACCCAATGACTAGCCAAGGCAACAAAGCGCCCACAAAGAACCAATTACTGCCCCAGATACTGCCTGCTTGCCACATTGTAACAAAACGGTACTTTTCAGTGTCAATTTTTGATGTAATTAATAAGGTGAGTGCTGAAATACCCGTACTCAAAATGACACCCGCTAAGACCATTCGAACTGGCGTCAATCCTAAACGATGATGATACGCGATTACCAAAATCCCAACAGCCGCTAGCAAGCCGCCAACTAAGGCCACGAGCGGAAGTGCAAACGTTGTGATACTTGTCGTCTCAACAAAACTAATAAACAAAATCACTGCCAAACCCGCACCCGCATTAATGCCTAAAATCCCAGTATCTGCTAACGGATTCCGAGTAATCCCTTGAAGAATAGCGCCGCTTAAGCCTAAAGCTGCGCCCGCTAGGACCGCAAGCACAATCCGTGGTAACCGAAAATCCCAAACTAACAGTTGTTTGGCCTGACTTCCCTGTCCCAAAAGAAGGGCTTTTAAATCCATGACGGAAACAGATAATTCCCCTTGCGTTAAACTGATACAAGCAGTTAGGATAATCCCAACTATTAAGATAGCCACCCAACGAGACACTTTTTTCTGTGTCATCCTAGTTGCCCTCCTTTACGAAATAAATAAAGAAAGAATGGGATGCCAATTAAGGCCGTGATAATCCCAAATGGTGTTTCAAAAGGCGGATTCACCATTCGAGCGATTAAATCTGCCACCAAAACGAGGAGCGTACCGCCTAACGCTGAGAACGGAATCAAGCGACGGTAATTTTCTCCAGAAACTGTTCGCATCACATGAGGCACCACCAAACCAACAAAACTGACCGAGCCAACCAGCGCCACAGACAATCCTGATAAAAGCAAAATCGTTATACTGGCAAACAACCGAATACGCTGCGGATTTCGCCCCAAACCAATTGTTGCATCATCGCCAAACCGTAAAATAGTCACCGACGGACTAATCAGAATTGCTAATGCAAATGCGCCCAGAAAGATAGGAACGACTATTTTTAATTGTGCCCAAGAAATAACGCTGACACCGCCAAGAAACCAAAACGTTAACTCTTGACTCAAATTGAACTGAATGGCTAAGAATTGACTAAATGATAAAAAAAGGGCACTAATACCAGCCCCCACCAAGGTCAGACGCATGGGGCTTGCTCCTCGAATTGAATGATTAGAAAGATAATAAATCAGTGCCACACTCACGCCGGCACCAAGAAAAGAAACAACTAAAAGCCACCAATAACTTGCCTGAGGGAGGAAAGCAAAAACAAGCGCTAAGCCCAAGCCAGCCCCAGCATTGATACCCAGCAAGCCAGAATCTGCCAATGGGTTTTGTGTAATCCCTTGCGCTAACGCCCCACTCACCGCTAAACTTGCTCCCACAAAAGCGGCCCCTAAAATCCGCGGCAACCGAACCGTTTGGATGACTTGATGCGCTTGATTGGTCGCATCGAAGTGCCTAAATGATTCAATAATCGTTTGAATCGAAACCGACGTCGCACCAAACATCAATGACAGAAGCATTGTCCCAATTAGCAAAAAAAGACAGACAAGTAACACTTGCCATTGGTGTCTATAAAATCCGCTTATGCCTTTCATCCATCCAGCTCCATTTCCATCAACTCATAAGAAAGTACTAGTGGCCGCTGTGTCTGACTATGATAACTAATTTCTGCTTGAATAGCGAAAACATCTGCTAAGCCAGTAACAGTAATCACTTCTTGCGGTGTTCCCTCATTGATAATCTTTCCCTCTTTCATCGCAATCACGCGATCAGAAAAACGAGAAGCTAAATTAATATCATGAATCGTCATCACGATGGTTTTCTGATGTTCTTGATTAATTCGTTTTAACACATTTAAAATTTCTAGCTGATGCGCTGGATCCAAATAGGTGGTCGGTTCATCTAAAATTAAAATATCTGTATCCTGCACTAGCGCCATAGCAATCCAAACCCGTTGCCGTTGTCCACCTGATAAAATTGCCACAGACTCTCTAGCTAACTCAGTTAAGCCTGTTAATTCTAATGCCCATTGTATGTACTCTTGATCTTCTGCGGTGACGCTTTTCCAGCCCGATTGATAAGGATATCGCCCGAAAGAGACGAGGTCAAAAACAGATAAATCGATTGTATTTTCTGGCGTTTGTGATAAGATCGCTAGTTCTTGCGCCACTTCTTTTGAAGAAAAATGTTGAAGTTCTTGGTTCTTAATGAACACCTTGCCTTTCTCAGCTAGCAAAATACGCGCAAGTGTTTTTAACAAGGTCGATTTGCCACAACCATTTGGTCCAATAATACTTGTAATAGTTCCCGCTTCAAATGAACAGTTCAGCGCTTCACTAATCACTTGACGACCATATCCTGTAGTTAAGTCCTCTGCCTCTAAATAATTCATAACCATTCCTCTTTAATTTTTCTGTCGTTATTTTACATTTATTGAGAATCGTTCTCACTCATTGTTCCTTGATTATAAAAGACCCTTCCTTAAAAAGCAATGTTTCTTCCAATCAAAAAAACGAATTATCTAAAAAATGCAACTTATTTGCTCAAAAAAGCAAGCGATGATTGACAAACGGTCGTTTTTAACTGATAATGAGAATCGTTATCAACTAAAAATAAAGGAGTTACACAATGAAACTTTTAAAAAAGACGGTCCTAATTGGTACAACCCTTCTTCTTGGTTCATTCTTACTCGCAGCTTGTGGTAATACGAATAAAGAAGCCAACAACGCTGACAAAACACATGAAGTAACAGATACCTTAGGCAATAAAGTAACCGTCCCCGCGAAACCCAAACGGATTATTGCGAGTTATTTAGAAGATTATCTAGTTGCATTAGGAGAAAAACCAGTGGCACAATGGACAGTTGGACAAGGTAGCATTCAAGATTATTTAGCGAAAGAATTGAAAGATGTCCCCACTATTTCCTATGACTTGCCATATGAAGCGGTTCTAAAATTTGAACCTGACTTATTATTAATCAGTTCATCTGCTCTAGTTGAAGGCGGTAAATACAAAGAATACAGTAAAATTGCGCCAACTTATGTAGTCAAAAACGGCGAAAATGTCACTTGGCGTGATCAATTGGAAGATATTGCCACTGTTTTAGATAAAAAAGAACAAGCGAAAAAAGTGTTAGAAGATTATGATACCTTAACCAAAGGCGTCCAAGAAGACCTTGGCAAAAAAGATGCTGGCAAATCTGCGGCAGTCTTATGGGTAACCAACAACCAAGTCTTTATGGTTAGCGATAATCGCTCAAGCGGAACCGTGCTCTATCAGGACTTAGGCCTCCAAGTTCCAAAATTAGTGGAAGAAATTTCTAAAAACGCTACTGCGGATTGGAATCAAGTTTCTTTAGAAAAATTAGCTGAGCTTGACGCAGACCACATTTTCCTTGTAAACAGCGATGAATCAGCACCTCTTTTCCAAGAAGCAATTTGGAAGAACTTACCTGCTGTGAAAAATAACCAAGTTCATACCTATGATAAAAAAAGTAGTTGGTTATACAACGGACCTATTGCGAATACTCAAATTGTTGAAGATGTAAAAAAAGCGCTCTTAAATTAAAAAAAATGCTTGGATGAAAATAATCATCCAAGCATTTTTTTAATTAGCAATTGCCGTTTCTAAACCAACTTCAATCATTTCATTAAACGTCGTTTGGCGTTCTTCTGCCGTTGTTTCTTCGCCTGTCACCAAGCTATCACTCACCGTCATAATCGCCAATGCTTCTACATCAAATTTTGCTGCTAAATAATATAACATTGCCGCTTCCATTTCAATCGCTAATACCCCGTATCGACCTAAACGAAAGACATCATCTAAGCTATCTTTGTAAAAAACATCATCTGACAATACGTTACCAACATGGGTAGTAAAGCCTTTTGCTTTAGCAATTTCGTAAGATTTGAGTAAAAGGTCGAAGCTCGCAATTTGTGGAAAATCATATTTAGGAAAATCATTGCGAATCGCGGAAGAAGGCGTCGCTGCTGCTTGTGCGATAACTAATTCACGAACGTTGACTTTTTCTGAAATAGAACCACACGTACCAACACGAATCAACTTCTTCACATCATAAGAGTTAATTAACTCATGGGCATAAATACCTGCTGAGGGCATCCCCATCCCTGTTCCTTGGACCGAAACACGCTGTCCCTTATATGTTCCTGTGTAACCTAACATCCCACGAACTTGATTATAGCAGACAGGATTCTCCAAAAAAGTTTCCGCAATATATTTTGCTCGGAGGGGATCCCCTGGTAGTAAAATTTTATCGGCAATTTCACCTGGTTTTGCTTCGATATGCACACTCATTCTGGTTTACTCCTTTTTTATAAAGCTGCTAGTGTTGCTTTCACTAACTCTTTGAATTGTCCTTTAACGCGTTCAGTTGTTTCAACTACTTCTGCATGATTTAAACTACTTTGCATACCAGCTGCTAAATTCGTAATACAAGAGATGCCTAGTACTTTCATGCCACTATGCACAGCTACAATGACCTCCGAAACAGTTGACATGCCAACTGCATCCGCACCCATCGTCCGTGACATCCGAATTTCTGCAGGCGTTTCATATGTCGGGCCAGAAAAGCCCATATACACGCCTTCTTTTAAATCAATATTTTGTTCCGCAGCCACTTTTTTTGCCACTTCCCGATATTCTTGCGTGTAAGCATGACTCATATCTGGAAAACGCGGCCCGATTTCTTCATCATTTTCACCAATTAACGGATTATCGCCTGTAAAATTAATGTGGTCATTGATTAACATCAAATTCCCCGGTGTATATGTTTCATTTACGCCACCAGCTGCGTTGGTTACAATCATTGAATGAATGCCTAAAGCAGCCATCACACGAACGGGATAAGTGACCGTTTGCATCGAATGTCCTTCATAATAATGAAAACGTCCTTGCATCGCCAAAACTTTTTTTCCAGAAAGCGTTCCGTAAACTAATTGTCCAGCATGTCCAACGACTGTTGAAACAGAAAAATGGGGAATTTCAGAGAAAGGAATAGCAATCGCATCGGTTATTTCATTAGCTAATTCACCTAACCCAGAACCTAAGATTAGACCGAAGTCTGCTTGTTGCACCCCTTTTTCTTTCAAAAACTCAGTTGTTTCGTTTAAATGGTTCGTTAACGTTGTCATGTGTTGCCTCCTCGAATTATTGTAATTGATTTAAAAAGCTTTGACCGTTTTCCGTTGCAGGAACTTCAAAGTTTTCAGCAATCGTTGCTGAAATATCTGAATAAAATCCTTGTGGCAAGCTGCCTTGTTTTGTCATTTTTTTACTATAAGCCAATAAAGGCACATATTCACGTGTATGGTCTGTTCCTGGGAAAGTTGGGTCATTCCCGTGATCTGCTGTAATTAAAAGCAAATCATCTTCGGCCATAGCTGCCATAATCTCTGGCAAACGACCATCAAAATCTTCGATGGCTTTTGCATAGCCCTTCACATCACGACGGTGGCCATACAGCGCATCGAAATCCACTAAGTTAGTAAAACTTAAACCTGTGAAATCTTTGTTCATGACCGTTAATAATTGATCCACCCCATCCATATTGCTCTTCGTGCGGATAGCTTCAGTAATTCCTTGTCCATTAAAGATGTCGTTAATTTTCCCAACAGCGATCACATCATTGCCGTTTTCTTTCAACGAATCTAAAACAGTATGGCCAAAAGGATCTAGAGCATAGTCATGACGGTTACTGGTTCGAGTGAAATTACCTGGTTCACCAACATACGGGCGAGCGATAATCCGACCAATCATATAAGGTTCGTCTTTCGTAATGTCACGAACATATTGACAAATTTTATACAATTCTTCTAATGGAATAATGTCTTCATGCGCCGCAATTTGTAAAACAGGGTCTGCTGAAGTATAAACGATTAGATCCCCAGTTTTCATTTGATGTTCGCCATAATCATCAATGACTGCTGTCCCGCTATATGGTTTGTTACAAACAACTTTTCGCCCAGAAAAATCTTCAATTTGTTTCAGCAATTCTTCAGGAAATCCGTTTGGGAATACCCGAAAAGGTTTTTTGATGTTCAAGCCCATAATTTCCCAGTGACCGGTCATAGTATCTTTTCCAACAGAAATTTCTTCTAATTTGGTGGCATAGCCATCGTGGTCTGCCACTGCTTTGACACCTGTTAAAGGAGCAATAGTTCCCAATCCAAGTTTTTCTAAATGAGGAATGGTTAGTCCCGCTTCTTTGGCAATATGACCCAGTGTATCACTGCCGACATCTCCAAATTTTTCAGCATCTGGTGCTTCACCAATACCGACTGAATCTAGTACGATTAAATGAACACGTTTAAACACACTTGCTTCCTCCTCTAAGGTCGTAAATACGTCAAGAATGACAATTATTTTACGCTAGCCTTTTAAATAGTCTCGAGAATCAAACAGAATAATCTATTTATTCTCAGCTCTTCAATTATACCATGAATCCGCTATTATTGCCTGAAAGAGCATTAAAATTTTCACTGATTCCTTCGATTTTAGCAGGGCTTAAAAACTGAAAGAAAAAAAGTCTCCCACCGTAATTAGGAAACTTTTTTATTGTTTTTTTCGAATAGCCTGCTCCTTAAAAAGAACACGACTCTTTATCCAATCGAAACTTTTAACACTCCAAGCGGTCTCCCTCTTTTGGCACATTTAAATACCAGATAACCGCTTCTGATAAAATCACACCAATGCCAATGGGCGGATAAAAATAAATGCCGATATATCCGATTGCGAAAAGACAAAGATGAATGATTTTTGTTGCCTTACTATAAGATTTCGATTTTCTTAACTTAGCTGCACCTTGTGGATCTTTCACTGCATTGTCTTCATAAATGATCCTTGTTAGCAAGAAGTAAGCAAAATCCCAAACCGTATACACAACAAGATAAAAATAAACGGGTGCCCGCATCCACCAAAATTCACTCACCCAAGCAGTTGCTACCGGAATGAAGGCCATGGAGAATAACCAAAAATTATTTGCCCAAAACGCTTTTTTAGAAAACCAATGAGTTACGGACATTATGTAATGATGATTGTACCAAGCGATACAGATAAAAATAAAACTGACAATAAACGATAAAAAATAGGGGATATTTTCTATCAAACCTGCCAAAACACCCACTTGAGGAGTCTTAATTTCTAAAATCATGATGGTCATGATGATGGCAATGACTGCATCACTAAATGCTTCTACACGTGTTTTATTCATTGAACGTCCTCCACTTTTCCTATTCTTACTACAAACAAAAGTATAGCAGAAAAACCAACGATTTTTGAAAAAAAAGCTGCTAGACCTGTTGGTTTTTTTCAAAATTTCGACACTTCCTTCGAATTGTAAAAAACAGCCAAAGGAAAAAAGTTAAGTCTCCTTTATCAACTCGCTTTTTTGCAGTGAAGCAGTGCCTAATGCCGCTTGTGTTCAACTGATTATCCTAAGAAAAGAAATGGCCCCCGTCGCTTTGACGGAGGGCCCATTTCTTTTCTTATTTCGTTTTGACGTAATTTTTCCCGTTCGCTTTTGGTCCCGATGATTTTCCGAAGAACACAACTAGGACTAAAATGGTCAATACGTATGGTGCTGCTTGTAGATAAACTTTTGGAATTTCTGAAATAATTGGTAGGTTTTCCCCAGCAATACTTAAGTTTTGTGCAAAGCCAAAGAATAAGGCTGCGCCCATTGCCCCAAGTGGATTCCATTTACCAAAGATCATTGCGGCCATTGAAATAAACCCTTGTCCTGCAATTGTGGTAATCCCAAAACGACCCGCAATACTTTGAGCAAAGACAGCTCCGCCCATACCGCCTAAGAAGCCGGATAGCAAGACGCCAGAATAACGCATTAAGTAGACATTAATTCCCAATGTATCTGCCGCTTGTGGATGTTCCCCCACAGAACGTAACCGTAAGCCAAAACGTGTTTTATAAATGACAAACCAAGCTAAAATCGCAATCAAAATTGCTACGAAAGCTGGCAAAGAGGTTTTTGCAAAGAATAGTTCACCAATCACTGGAATTTTTGACAATCCTGGGAAAGAAAAATAACCAAATGATTGTGTAATCATATCTGTTTGTCCTTTTTGATAAATAACTTTTACTAGGAAAACCCCTAGCGCCGGTGCCATCAAGTTAATGACAGTACCACTGATAATATGATCTGCTCGTAAGTTAATAGTTGCAACGGCATGTAAGAGAGAAAAGACAATCCCGACAACGCCTCCTACTAAACAAGCAATCCATGGTGTCGCCGCGCCAAATGTATCAGCAAACGTCAAGTTAAAAACGACCGAACTGAAAGCGCCCATTACCATAATACCTTCCAAACCAACGTTAACCACACCACTTCGTTCTGAGAACGTTCCGCCTAATGCTGTCAAGATGAGCGGAGTTGCATACACTAATGTTTGCGTGATGATTGAGGAAATTGTTGCTAAATCCATTAGATGTCTCCCCCCTCTTGATTGTTTTTGTCTGGCGCCGCTTCAATTGTTTCTACAATCGCTACTTCTTTTTTACTACCAGACGCTTTTGCTAACAAGAAACGAATTAAATAACTAATTCCCACAAAGAAAATAATTGCTGCAATAACAACATCAACTAATTCGGTTGGTACACCAGCTATCAACGGCATTCCTTGTCCACCAAGTTTTAACATTCCGAACAGTAATGCGGAAAGTAAAATCCCGATTGAGCTACCTGCTCCTAATAGAGACACGGCCATACCATCGAACCCAATGCTCAACGATGTGTTTTGAATAAAGAAGTTTTGGAAAGTTCCCAATCCTTGGACCGCACCACCTAAGCCAGCTAGCGTTCCTGAAATCATCATGGATAAAATAATCGTTCGCTTGCTGCTCATTCCAGCATATTCAGAAGCAAATGGGTTTAACCCCACCGACCGAATTTCAAAACCAAGCGTTGTTTTTTTCATCAAGAACCACACAAGAATAAGGAAAATGAAGGCCAAGAAAATGCCAATGTTCAAACGAGAGCCATCACTGATACTTGTTAAAAACGGTGAGCGTAATGATGCATTCGCACCAATCATTTTGGTGATCCCTTTATTCGCCATAATACTTGGTTTCATGACATTATTAGCAATATGATTTCCTGTGTATAATAAAATATAATTCAACATAATCGTAACAATAACTTCACTCGTCCCAAAATAGGCACGCAAGAAACCTGGAATGGCTGCTGCTAAAGCTCCTGCAACTGCGCCAACAATAATCGCCACCGGCAACGCAATCATCCGGGGTGCATCAGGCATGGATAAAGCGACCCAAATACTAGCCACCCAACCACATAAGGCTTGTCCAGAAAGCCCGATATTAAAGAATCCAGCCGAATTTGCCACCGAGAATCCTAAAGCGGTAAAAATCAACGGTGCTGCGGTGACAAAAATCTCACCAATACTTTTCTTTCCTTGGAAAGCTGTTTCAAACATCGCTTGATACCCAGCCACTGGGTCATAGCCAAAGATAACCATAATAATTGCCCCTAAGAGGAAACCCATAATAACAGATAACACAGGGACTAAAATATTTCTTATTTTTTCAGAACGATTATTCAACAGTTTCACCTGCCTCTACTTTTGATAACTCAGCACGGGCTTCTTCCAATGAGTAGCCAGCCATTAACAAGCCCAATTCATTTTCTGTCGTTTCTTTCGGATCAACAATTCCGACGATTTCCCCCGCATGAATAACAGCGATACGATCAGAAACGTTTAAAATTTCGTCTAATTCAAAACTTACTAATAAAACAGCTTTATTTTTATCTCTTTGTTCAATTAGTCGACGATGAATGTATTCAATAGCTCCGACATCTAAACCGCGTGTTGGTTGAGAAACAATCAACAAATCTGGATCGCGGTCAACTTCTCGGGCAATAATCGCTTTTTGCTGATTCCCACCTGAAAGCGCCCGAGCTGGTACTAATTCATTAGGAGTCCGTACATCATATTCTTCAATTAATTCACGGGCATGTTTGTTAATCATTCGATAGTTTAAAATACCTGTTGAACTGTATGGTTTTTGGTAATACGTTTGTAGGCCAATATTTTCAGCCAATGTCATCTCTAATACCAAGCCATATTTATGTCGGTCTTCAGGAACGTGGGCGACACCCATTTCCGTAATTTCCCGAGGTTTGCGATTAGTAATCTCTTTTTCATTCAAATGAATGGACCCGTTTTCGACTTTGGTTAATCCTGCTAAGGCTTGGATTAATTCTGTTTGTCCATTGCCATCAATCCCCGCAATCCCAACAACTTCCCCTGCTCGGACATCTAAGCTAAGATTTTTCACTGCATCTAAGCCGCGGCTTTCTTTCACTACTAAATCTTTAATTGATAAAATTGTTTCTTTCGGTTGCGCTGGTTTTTTCTCTGTTTTGAAAGAAACAGAACGGCCCACCATCATATCGGCTAACTGTTGCGAAGAAACGTCTTTCACATTGACGGTGCCAATACTTTGCCCCCGGCGAATGACCGTACAACGGTCCGCCACTTTTTTAATTTCATCTAACTTATGTGTAATTAAAATGATCGATTTGCCTTCATCGGTTAGTTCTTTCAAAATAATCATTAATTCATCAATTTCTTGTGGCGTTAATACTGCGGTTGGTTCGTCAAAAATTAAAACGTTCGCACCACGATATAAGGTCTTTAAAATTTCAACCCGTTGTTGCATACCCACAGAAATATCGCGAATATAGGCATTGGGATTTACATCCAACCCGTATTGCTTAGACACTTCTTCAATCTCTTTTTTCGCTTTTTTCCGGTCTAAAATACCGCCATGGGTAGGTTCACTACCTAAGATAATATTTTCAGTCACAGTAAAGGCTTCAACTAACATAAAATGCTGATGGACCATTCCGATTCCTAAACGATTGGCTGCAGTAGGACTTGTAATGTTGACTTTTTCGCCATTCATATAAATCTCACCTGAGGTCGGTTCCAATAGCCCTGATAAGATATTCATCAAGGTCGACTTGCCTGCACCATTTTCACCTAGCAGTGCGTGGATTTCACCAGGTTTTACTTGTAAATCAATTTGGTCGTTGGCTTTGAACGTCCCAAATTCTTTGGTGATTTTACGCATCTCAATTACGTTTTCTTCTTGAGACAAGGTCTATTCACTTCCTAACAAAATTATATTGGCAATACTTTAGAGGGTAATTTTGACCCTTAACTAAGTAGTTGAAGAACCTCAACTATTTAGTTAAAAATCCAAACATCATAAAGGGTTTCCTTGGCAGCCGTCGCTGCCAAGGACCACTTTATTTTTAGAAGGAACAATAATGAGCCCTTCTTTTTTCATTTAGGAGCTTAAATTATTCTGGTTTTTCTGGGACTTTTACGTCACCTGAGATCACTTTATCTTTTGCTGTTTTAACAGCTTCTTTTGTTTTGTCGTTTAAATAGCCGTCTGTTAAGTCAACGCCACCATCTTTTAATCCATAAACTAAATGTTCGCCACCAGGGAATTTGTCTTCTAACGCACGGTTGGCAATATCTTGAACCGCTGTGCCGACACCTTTAAGTGTTGAAGTTAACGTGAAGTTGTCTTCTTTGCCGTCTTTTGTTTTGTACTTGCCATCAGCATCTTGATCACGGTCAACACCGATTACCCAAACTTTGTCGCCAGAACCTGATTCATTCAAGTCTTTTGCTTCTTGGAAGACCCCTTGTCCAGTCGCACCAGAAGCATGGAAGATGATATCAACGCCGTTTTGGTACATTGCAGCAGCTAAAGCTTTCCCTTTGGCAGGATCAGCAAATGAAGCCGCATATTTTGTATCAACAGTAATTTCTTTACCTAATTCTTTCGCAGCATCAGCCACACCTTTTTCAAAACCAGCTTGGAAACGGTCAATTACGACCCCTTCTTCACCACCAACAAAACCGACTTTGTTCGTTTTTGTTTCGTTTGCAGCAGCAACACCGGCTAAGTAAGCTGCTTCATTATCTCTAAATGTTGCAGAAACGACATTCTTTTTGCCATCGATTTGATCATCGATTAAAACAAAGTTTGTATCAGGGTTGGCATCTGCTGCAGAAGAAATTGCATCTTTTAGCAAGTAGCCAATACCAAAGATTGTGTTGAATTTACTTGATACCGCTTGGTCAATATTTGTTGTATAGTCAGCTGCATCATTCGATTGAATATATGCATACCCTTTTGAACCTTCTGGTAAATCATGTTCTTTACCCCAAGCTTGCAATCCTTCCCAAGAAGATTGGTTGAACGACTTGTCATCCACGCCGCCTGTATCTGTAATGATTACAGCACTATGCGCTGCATCCCCTTTGCCACCGCCGCTTTCAGCGGTTTTTCCTTTGCCACCACCACATGCTGCAAGTGAAACTGATAAACCTAATGCAATCAAACTAAAACCGAATAATTTTGCTTTTTTCATTTCTGTAAAGCCTCCTAAAAATAGTTTAATGTATTTAAACAACTAAGTTGTTTCTAAGGTTGGTCTGGGACTTTTACGTCACCAGAGATGATTTGTTCTTTGGCTTCTTTAACTGCCGTTTTGGCTTGATCGCTTAGGGCTTCTGTTGTTAAATCAACACCGCCATCTTTCAATCCATAAGTTAAATGTTCGCCGCCAGGGAATTTATCTTCTAATGCAAGATCAGAGATTTTTTTCACAGCAATATTTACACCTTTAATGGTTGAAGCTAACGTTAAGTTATCATCCTTGCCATCTTTGGTTGTATATTTACCGTCTTCGTTTTGGTCACGGTCAACACCAATCACCCAAACTTTATCTTTTGAACCTGTTTCATTTAGCGCTTTAGCTTCTTGGAAGATTCCTTGTCCTGTAGTCGCCGCTGCGTGATAAATAATGTCGGCACCTGCTTGATACATAGAAGAAGCTAAGGCCCGTCCTTTTGAAGCGTCTGCAAATGTCCCTGCATAAGTAGACGTAATTTGAATATCTTTTCCTAATTTTTTGCCAGCGTCTGCTACACCTTTTTCAAAACCAGCTTGGAAACGGCCAATAACAGGTCCTTCAACCCCGCCGATAAATCCTACTTTGTTGGTTTTCGTAGTGTTAGCTGCTGCCACACCTGCTAAATACGCAGATTCATTATCTCTAAATGTTGCAGAAGCGACGTTGTTTTTCCCATTAACTGTATCATCGATTAGAACGAAATTCGTTTCTGGGTTGGCGTCCGCTGCATCTACTACTGCATTTTTTAGTAAATACCCAATGCCAAAAATCGTTTTAAATTGACTTGAAATGGCTTGGTCAATGTTTGATGTATAATCAGATGCTTCATTTGATTGAATATACGCATACCCTTGAGGTCCTTCTGGAAGTTTGTGCTCTTTGCCCCACTCTTGCATTCCTTCCCACGCAGATTGGTTAAAAGATTTGTCATCAATGCCGGCTGTATCTGTGACCATTACGACACTATGTTGTGGATCACCTTTTGTGTTGGCATTCTTTTTGCTATTGCCGCCACATGCAGCTAACCCAATGGTTAAGGCAACTGCTGCCAATCCTAGACCTAAAAATTTTGCTTGTTTCACTTTCCGAAAAGCCCCCTACTATTTTATCTATTATTTCATTCGCATTTATGCTATTGAAATCTACTTTGAGCCCAACGAAACCTTATGTCCTTTTTTTAAAAATCTTTATCTGTAAATGAATAGGGCAATAATGCCTCAACTGTCATTGTTTTAGTCGCGCCATCTTTACCAACTAGCGTGACCGGCATTTGTGGATCAAAGAATTCAGCCATTACTTGACGACAAGCGCCACATGGAGAAATGGGTGCCTCTGTATTACCTGCTACAACTAAATGTTGGAAGGTCCGTTCATCTTCTGAAATGGCTTTAAAAATCGCCGTTCTTTCTGCACAATTTGTTAAACCAAAGGAGGCATTTTCAATGTTGACTCCTTGATACATTTTCCCGTCTGCAGTCACTAAGCAAGCGCCCACAGGAAAGTTAGAATACGGTACATAGGCGTGTGCCAATGCTTCTACGGCACAATCAAGCCATTCTTGTTTTACTGTCATCTTTTTCGCCACACCTTCGTTTAATTTGAAATACGAATTAATACCCTTCGCCAGTTGCGCCAGAAACAATTGCTACACCCGTACTTGCACCGATGCGTGTTGCCCCAGCTTCAATCATTGCTAACGCTTCTTCTGCATTATGCACGCAACCAGAAGCCTTAACGCCCATGTCAGGACCAACTGTCTCACGCATTAAACGAATGTCTGCTACTTTAGCGCCGCCTGTTGAGAAGCCAGTAGATGTTTTAACGAAATCGGCACCTGCTTCTTTGGCTAATTCACAAGCTTTAACTTTTTCTTCGTCTGTTAATAATGCTGTTTCAATAATCACTTTGACTAACGCTTTTCCTTTGGCTGCATCTACTACGCCTTGAATGTCTTGACGTACGTAATCGTATTGTTGTGATTTTAATGCACCAATATTAATCACCATATCCACTTCATTCGCACCATTTTTAATTGCATCAGCTGCTTCGTATGCTTTAACTTCTGGTGTATTTGCCCCCAAAGGAAAGCCAATAACGGTACACACAGCGACGTCGGTATCTGCTAATTGCTCGCTAGCAAAAGCGACCCAACAAGGATTGATACATACAGAGAAAAAGTTGTACTCCTTAGCTTCGTCAATAATTTTTTGGACAGCAGCTTCTGTCGCTTCTGGTTTCAAAATAGTGTGGTCAATCATGCGGTTTAATTCCATGATGAGAATTCCTCTTTTCTTTTTGTTTTATTCCGTAATGATATCGTGAATCAAAATAGGCTCTTCGCCAGTTGGTCCAATTTCAATGTTTTTATAAAGCAATTGTTCGACTTCTGTCACGTCTTCACGATTGGCATAAATGGTTAATAATGATTCGCCTTTTTCAACTGGGCTCCCTACTTTTTTGTGAAGTTTCAAGCCAACTGCAAAATCAATCGTATCTTCTTTCGTAGCCCGACCAGCGCCCAGCAACATTGCGGCAACGCCAATTTCATTGGCAACGATTTTTTGTACCACGCCTGTTTCTTTGGCAGGTAAATCAAATTGATAAGTTGCGGTTAATAATTTTTCTGGCTGGTCAACAACGGAACTGTCGCCGCCTTGATTTTCAATCATTTCTTTAAATTTCGCGAGCGCTCGACCGCTTGTTAATGCTTCTTCCAATAAAGCCCGTGCTTCGTCTAACGTCTCGGCTTTTTTAGCTAAAACGACCATCTGACTTCCTAAGACATAGCACATCTCCACTAAATCTTCTGGTCCATTTCCTTGCAAGGTCTCGATTGCTTCAACGATTTCTAAACTGTTTCCGATGGCCTCCCCTAAAGGTTGTGACATGTCTGAAATTACTGCCATCGTTTGGCGATTTGCCAGTTTTCCAATGCGAACCATTGTTTCCGCTAATCGACGAGCACTTGCTAGGTCTTTCATAAAGGCCCCTTCACCAGTAGTCACGTCTAAGACAATCGCATCTGCCCCTGCGGCAATTTTTTTACTCATAATGGAACTTGCAATTAATGGAATTGAGTCAACAGTGGCGGTCACATCACGTAACGCATAAAGTTTTTTGTCTGCTGGTGCTAGATCACCTGACTGACCAATCACTGCCACTTTTGTATCGTTCACCAATTGAATAAAACGTTCTTCTGTCAATTCAACTTTAAAACCAGGAATCGCTTCTAATTTATCCAACGTACCGCCCGTGTAGCCTAAGCCACGACCAGACATTTTTGCTACATTGACCCCGACACTAGCAACTAATGGCGCTAAAATAAGCGTCGTAGTGTCGCCTACGCCACCTGTAGAATGCTTGTCGACTTTGATTCCTTCTATAGAAGAAAGATCCACAATTTCGCCTGAATGGACCATTGCTAACGTCATTTGTGTAATTTCTTCGTCTGTCATATCTTGGTAAAAAACAGCCATTAAAAAGGCACTTACCTGATAATCTGGAATTGAACCATCTGTGTATCCGTTGATAATAAATTGAATTTCTTCGCTTGTTAGTTGATGCCCGTCACGTTTCTTTTCAATAATGTCTACCATTCTCATGAATTCGTTCCCTCCGATTTCCCGATAATGTATTATACAACAAAATCGTTCAGCTTTAAACCATTTAGTAAACCAGTTTACTATTATTTTTTTCTTGTGAAAACGAAAACAACACGAACGTTCTGTTTCTAAGCTGTTTTTTAAATCGGTTTTGTGCTTTTTCTAGCAATAAACGTCGCATCAAAAACTTTATTTGGAACTTTCCCTGTTGGATCTGCAATAGCTTCCACCAAAAATTTTGCTGCATAATAGCCAATATCAAAACTCGGCTGATAGATGGTTGTTAAACTCGGCACCAAATATTCGGAAATTTCCAAGCCATCAAAACCAACCACCGAAATATCGTCAGGAATTTTCTTACCTGCTTCTTCAATGGCTTGATAAGCTCCCATCGCCATTTCATCATTGCCACAAAAAATTGCTGTGATTTCTTCATTTTTCAAAACTTCTTTCGCCGCAGCATAGCCGCCATGCAAGTTCAATTCCCCAGCACAAACATAATGCGGACGAAAAGGTAAATTGTTGTCCTGTAACGCATGCTGATACGCCGTCACTCGTTCCGTTAAACGATAATAGCCGGCACTTTCACGCAACATGCCAATATGCTGATGCCCTTGTTGAATCAAATGATGGACCGCTTGATAAGCACCTTCGTACTCTTTAACGATTAATCGTCCACTATCTCGTGGATTAATCCCACGATCGACAAGAATGACAGGAATCGGATGTTCTCGTCGGTCTTTTAAAATATGATTTTCTGGCAAAACATTCGGCGTGGCAAAAATAATGCCATCCACCGACCGATGAATCAACTCGCTAACATATTGCATCGCTTGCTCGGAATCATGCTTTGAATTGCATAACAAAATCATGTAGCCTAACGAATTTAAATATGTTTCTACACCTTCAATCACTTTTGAGAAAAAGAAATCCGTCACATCTGGCACAATCATACCAATGGTTTTGGAATGACGGTTGATTACATTCGAAGCAAAGTAATCTGGTTTGTAATGATTTTCAGCGACTACCGCCAACACCTTGTTGCGGGTTTTTTCACTGAAACGACTCCCTTTATTATTCAGAATTTGTGAGACGGTTGTGACAGAAACACCAGCCATATCAGCAATTTCTTTAATCGTTAGTTTCATCGCGCCCCTCCCAACGTCTCCTTTTGCATTGACAGACATTTGTAGACGTGTTACAGTCTTCAAAATACTTATCGAATCTTTTACATTTTAACAAAAAAAAGACAAAAGAAATAGACTAAAAAGATTAAAAAACAAAAGAAAATGGAGGCTATTTTTTTCATGGAAGAATCCCGTGTCCGTCAATTACCAAAAATCGAGCTGCACTGTCACTTAGATGGGTCGATTCGACCAACCACTTTACGCACCATTGCTGAAAAACAAAACATTCCATTACCCCAAGACGAACAAGCCTTGAAAGAGTTAGTGGTTGCCCCTGAAAAATGCACCGATTTGAATGATTATTTAACTCGGTTCGACTTCGTGCTAACCTGTCTACAAACAGCTGAAGCTTTGCAAGCAGCGGCGTATGACGTGATTAGCCAAGCTGCCGAAGATGGCGTGGCATACATAGAGGTGCGTTTTGCGCCTTCGCAACATACAGAAAAAGGCTTACGGTTACCTGAAATCGTGACTGCTGTTTTAACTGGCTTAAAACAAGGCGAAGAAGATTTTGGTGTAAAAAGCAATGCACTGTTATGCGGCATGCGGCATGATCAACAACAAGCCATAGAAAAAATCGTTCACTTAGCGCATGATTTCAGAGAGACAGGCGTTGTCGGCTTTGATTTAGCTGGCAATGAAGTCGATTTCCCTCCATACACATTTGAAGACGTATTAGCTTTAGCCAACCAATTGTCAATTCCATTAACACTCCACGCTGGGGAATGCGGCTGTGGCAAAAATGTCGCTGATGCTGTCACTTTAGGTGCTACTCGGATTGGCCACGGTATTGCTTTGAAAGATACACCCGAATACTTGGCGCTCTTAAAAGAAAAAAAGGTTCTTTTAGAAATGTGTCCAACTAGCAACTTCCAAACAGGCACCGTCAAAACATTGGCTGAATACCCTTTTCAACAATTTATAGAGGCTGGCTTAGCCGTCTGCATCAATACCGATAATCGCACTGTTTCAGATACTACGTTAACGAAAGAATTCATGAAATTGGCCACTTGGTATCAATTAAGTTATGACGAAATGAAGCAACTCACTAAAAATGCGCTTGCAGGTGCTTTTTTATCGCCAGACGAAAAAAAACTGTTGAACCAAAAAATTGATCAAGCGTATCTATTCTAAAAAAGAACCGCCACTAAAGTGGAGGTTCTTTTTTACTCTGCTTCTTTAACACTTCGTAAAATATAATAGCCTTTGTCTTTTGTCACAATTTCAACATTGCCAAATACTTCAGCCATTTTCTTTTCTGCACTAGGTGCACCTTGTTTCTTTTGAATAACTACCGTTAGTGTGCCACCAACTTTCAACAACGGAAAAGCCCCTGTTAAAATGCCATGGACAACTTTTTTGCCTGCACGAATGGGCGGATTGCTAACAATCGCCGCGTAGGTCGTTTCGTTTAAGGTTTCATACACATTGGAGGAATGGATATCCACAGTAGTAATTTGGTTACGTTGGGCGTTCATTTGAGCTAGCCCAACCGCCCGTTGGTTGACATCCACCATTTCCACCAGTCGACCAGTCGCCGCTGCTAAGGACAACCCAATTGGTCCATAGCCACAACCAACATCTAACAAACGGCCTGCTGGTAAATTTTCCCATTCAAAGGCATCAATCAACACACGAGAACCATAATCCACTGTTCCTCTTGAGAAGACCCCGCTATCGGTCGTAAACTGAAAGGTCCGACCACGTAATGGAAAAGACCAGCTTTCTAAATCATGTGCTAATTCTGGATTTTCTGTATAATAATGATTCGCCATTTTGTTCTTCCTATCTATGCTTGTTTTGGTTTTAGTCTACCTTTTATTTCTCGAACAATCAAGGCACCTAATAATTCATAGCCCACTTGTGAAAAATGCAAACCATCCGCTTGTAAAAATTCATCCGTTCCAGGATAAACAGTCATCGCTTTATACAAATCAATAACTGGCAAGTTATGTGCCGCTCCGACTTCTTGTGCAACCTTGACCAATTCCTTGATACGCGTTTGTGGACGTTCTGGACGTCTGCCACTATCCGCATATGGTGGCGTAATTAAAATCACCTTTTCTGAACCAATTTCGTGAATCATTGTTTCAAGGTTTTCTCTAAACGTGGCTACTGTTATATTTCGATCCAGTGACGCATCATTGGCGCCAAAGAAAATCACCACTTCATCAGGTTTCTCAATTAGTACTTCTTTATTTAATCGTTTTAAACCATCCTCTGTTGTATCGCCAGGCATTCCAGCATTAATAACAGCCACTTCTTCTAGACCCATCGCAGCAATATCCCGTTTCACTAAGTCAACAAGAACAGGTGAGACGGCTTCGTCTAAATAACCAGCAGTAATGCTATCACCAAATAATACAATTTTTCTCATGGCTTTTCCCCTCTTTTCTAACAGTTTTCTCTTTTCATGATACCATTTTCATCATAAATTGGCGAAGAAGGGAATTCTTTTGTAAAATCCTGTGTTTCCCTTGTGAAATTATGGTAAAATGTACAAAGATTGAACAGGGTTTGGTGGAGGAACAATGGACGATAAAATGAATTACTACCCAATTTCCAGAGAAGAATGGCATGGGTTTTATCATGACGGCAAAGCACCGTTAACCGAAGCAGAATTGGATAACATTAAAAGTGTGAACGACCAAATTTCACTAAAAGATGTACAAGAAATTTATGTACCCTTAACGCATCTTATTCATTTGTACATGAAAGAATTTGAATCGCTAACACTTAGCAAAGGATTATTCCTACATGAATATGTCTCTGTACCACCATTCATCATTGGAATTGCCGGCAGTGTCGCCGTTGGTAAAAGCACCACCGCTCGTCTTTTGCAAAGAATTCTGGCCCGAACGTTTAAACGAAGAAACGTTCAACTCATTACAACGGATGGATTTTTGTATCCCAATAAAGTGTTAGAAGAACAGGGAATTATGGACCGAAAAGGGTTTCCTGAAAGTTATGACATGGAGAAGCTAATTAATTTCTTAAACGAAGTCAAAAGCGGCAAAGACGAAATTAAAGCACCCGTCTATTCTCACAGTGTCTACGATGTTATCGAAGGCGAATATGAGTTGATTCAACAACCAGATATTTTGATTGTTGAAGGCATTAACACATTACAGTTACCCGCCAATCAACAAATTTATGTGAGTGATTTTTTTGATTTTTCTATTTTTGTGGATGCCGATCCAGCCTTAATTGAAAAATGGTACCTAGAACGTTTTGGGGCCTTATTAGATACGGCTTTCTTAGATCCTAATAATTATTATTACCAATATGCAATTGGCAAACGAGAAGATGCTTTCGCCATGGCACGGAATGTTTGGAAAACCGTGAACTTACCGAACTTGGAGGAATATATCTTGCCAACGCGCGGACGTGCGGACATTATTTTGCATAAAACGGAAAATCATTTGATTGACCAAATCTATCTACGTAAATATTAAGGGTTGACGAGCTAAGAAATATCCTGTATCTTTTGTAGAAATATCCTTGAAAATTTTCAGCAGAATGCATGACTTTCAAGGAGTAAAATGTTTTAATAAGTATAGCTAGACAAAGAAGAGTACGGAACAAAAGTGAACCACTTTTTAACCGCCTGATTCTCGGCTGTTTAAAAGTAGCCCCTGCGGAATTAAGCCAAAATTTTCTAAAAATCGTAAAACAATTTTTGAAAATCCTTTCTTAATTCTTGGTGCTGACCACTTTTTAACCGCCTTTTCTTTAGATAAATTTAAATGGATAAGGGGTAATAGACGTGACTAACGTTGCCGATTTGACATCTGTCGAAAAAATTATTGTTTTAGACTTTGGTAGTCAGTTTAACCAATTGATTACTCGTCGTATTCGTGAATTTGGCGTATTCTCTGAGTTATTAAGCCACCGAACTACGGCAGAAGAAATTCGCAAAATCGCGCCTAAAGGAATCATCTTCTCAGGTGGACCAAACAGCGTGTATGACAAAGATGCTTTTAGCATTGATCCAGAAATTTATGAGTTAGGAATTCCCATTCTTGGCATCTGCTACGGTATGCAATTAATGACTCATAACTTAGGCGGAAAAGTAGAACCTGCCGCAAACCGTGAATACGGAAAAGCAGAATTAGAAATCCTTGGTGATGCGACATTATTCCAAGGAACACCTGCGAAACAAACCGTTTGGATGAGCCACGGTGATTTAGTAACAGAAATCGCTCCTGGATTCGAAAAAGTTGGGACAAGCAATGATTGTCCAATCGCTTCTATCGAAGATGCCAACCGCAAATTCTACGGCGTACAATTTCACCCAGAAGTTCGTCATTCAGAATATGGTAACGACTTATTACGTCACTTTGCTTTTGATGTGTGTGGCTGTACTGGTGACTGGAGCATGGAAAACTTCATCGATATGGAAGTCGCTAAAATCCGTGAACAAGTAGGCGATAAAAAAGTCTTACTTGGTTTATCAGGTGGCGTTGACTCAAGTGTTGTCGGCGTGCTTTTACAAAAAGCCATTGGCGACCAATTGACTTGTATCTTCGTTGACCATGGATTATTACGTAAAGGTGAAGCAGAACAAGTAATGGAAAGTTTAGGCGGTAAATTTGGCTTAAACATTATTAAAGTAGATGCGAAAGAACGCTTCTTAAGTAAATTAGCAGGCGTTTCTGACCCTGAACAAAAACGTAAAATCATCGGTAACGAATTTGTGTATGTTTTTGATGACGAAGCAACTAAACTTGCTGGGGAAGAAGGCGTTTCATTCCTAGCACAAGGAACTCTTTACACAGACGTCATCGAATCTGGTACAGAAACTGCGCAAACAATTAAATCACATCACAACGTTGGTGGTCTTCCTGAAGACATGCAATTTGAATTAATTGAACCTTTAAATACATTATTCAAAGACGAAGTTCGTGCCTTAGGAACTGAACTTGGCATGCCTGATGCAATCGTTTGGCGCCAACCATTCCCAGGACCAGGATTAGGTATTCGTGTGCTTGGTGAAATTACAGAAGATAAATTACAAATCGTTCGTGATTCAGATGCTATCCTACGTGAAGAAATCGCAGCAGCTGGCTTAGATCGTGACATTTGGCAGTACTTTACTGTCTTACCTGGCATCCGCTCAGTAGGTGTTATGGGCGATGGCCGTACCTACGATTACACAGTCGGTATCCGTGCTGTGACTTCTATAGACGGCATGACCGCTGACTTTGCCCGTATCCCTTGGGATGTTTTACAAAAAATCTCTGTGCGCATCGTGAACGAAGTTGCACATGTAAACCGTATCGTGTACGATATTACTTCAAAACCACCTGCAACTGTGGAGTGGGAATAACAATCAACCCGCTAGAAAACCTATAAAATAGGTTTTCTAGCGGGTTGATTTTTTATTGGTCACACTTTCCTCCCACCATTCTCCATTTTTCCTTTGCTCCACCGCCCTCAAAGTCCTATAATTTAATCATAAGAATAGTGGCTATTAATAAAATTCATCAACCAAAAGGAAGCGATTTCAACATGTCAAAAGAAACTTTTCTTAAGTATGGTTTTGTTGTCCTCTTCATAGGAATTTTTTTACTTCGTGCCCAAAAAGTTATTTCTGAGCCCCTTTCGTACCTTTTTTCGGGTATTCTTTTGCTTATTGTTGCGTATTTAATACTCGTGAAAAAAATGAACTTTTTCTCAAGTTTGCTCACTGTTACCGACCAGCCTTTTTCTACCCAACAACGATTAGGTCAACTTTCTGGTCTTGTCAGTTTATTGATTGGTTTACTTCTGGTAATTCTTAGCTTCATTTTCTTTCTCCAACCTTGATTCCCCCTTGACTCTCCCTTCACTCTTGGCTATGATTACCTTAGCAAGTACAATGGTGTACTGTGAACAGTCGAGCAACGGCGCTCAAAAAGATTGGCTTTCGTGCATTCTTTTTGAGGGCTTTTTATTTTTAGAAAGTAGGGAAATTGAATGGAAAAAATGTACCGCAGTCCGTATGAAGCGTATCCGTATCTATCTTCTAAACCAGAAGATTTACGATGTGATTTTGAATTAATGACTGATGAATTGGCCTCGATGACAGGTCTTCTACGAGGATATGTGCAACAATTAGACGTCCCTGAACAGCCTGCACTAACAGAAGAACTAGCCAAAATTTGCGAGTTAATCTACCATGTCAATCCAACGACCCGAACAAAATTAACAGTCACAGAGGAAGAAATAGCCTGGCTTTTGGAACGTGTCAATGCTATGAATGAACTGACATACGAAGAAAATCGTCCTTTTGTTTTACCGATGGGCACAATCTGTTCCTCTTATGCACACATTTTAAGAGCCAAAGCCAAAGATATTGTTCGTTTACTTTATCGCATGGACTATGGTGGTAAAAAAATTGATCCGCAGCTGTATGATTTAGTCAACTTACTCTCAGGTTACTTTTTCATGTTAGCTTTGTATCTAAATCAGCTCGAAAATGGTGAAGAAGTCCCCTTTGTTTCTCGCAACTATTCTATTTAAAAAGTACACCGACCGCTAACGATGAATTGCTAGCGGTCGGTGTACTTTTATACAGGCAAGTACGCTTCCCCTTTTGCAAATAGTTTAGCAGTACCACCAATAATGACTCGATCTTCTTTCACTTCACAAGTTAAAAAGCCGCCTCTTGGGGACACTTGATAGGCCGAAAGGGTCGTTTGATTGAGCCGTTTTCCCCAATAAGGAATTAAATTGGCGTGCGCAGAACCACAAACTGGATCTTCGTTAATTCTTAGTTTCGGGAAAAAAGTTCGTGAAACAAAATCCACCGAGTCTCCTGATGCCGTTACAATGACTCCTACTCCTAAATCCAATGCTTTTAATGCAGAAAAATCTGGTGTGATTTTTGCCACTGTCTCTTCGTCTTTTAAGACAAAAAATAAATCGCGACCCAAATAAGCTTCATAAATTTTCGTGCCTAAAGCGGCTTCATACTCTGGCAAAATTGGAATCCTTTCCGGTAGGATATAAGGAAAATCTAGATAATAGTATTCCTCTTTTTTGGTCACTGCGAGCGGTCCACTTTGACTAGTAAAATGGAGTGTTTCTTCCGCAACGGAATAATAGTTAAATAACACAAAAGCCGTCGCTAATGTAGCATGTCCACAGAGATCGATTTCTCGTTCCGGCGTAAACCAGCGCAGGGCGTAACTTTGTCCCTCCTTGACCGTAAAAGCAGTCTCTGACAAATTATTTTCAATCGCAATGTTTTGCATCACCGCTTCTGGCAACCATTTTTCCAAAACATAAACAGCGGCGGGATTGCCTTTAAAAACTTCCTCCGCAAAAGCATCGACAATATAATAGGGATAACTCATTTTAATTCTCTCCTTGTATTTTTTGATAAATGTATTCCGCGCAACACAAATCCTCAACTGCTAAGCCAACCGCATCAAAAATCGTGCGGCCTTTCTGCTCCGCCTTTAGTTTAACTTTGCCAGTGACTAATTCGCCGAGAGAACCTACAATTTTTTCAGCTGAAAAGGCACCTTCTGAAATCGGAATTAAAAGATCCCCGCTTTCTTTTAATGCAGCCGCGTACTCATCTACAAACACTTGACTGTTTTTAACAAGGTCGCTTGTTAATTCTCTGGAAGTCGGCGTGAATGTGCCAATCGCATTGATATGGGCATTCGGCAAAACGTCTTTTTCTTCTAAAAATGCGTCCTGACTGGAAGTTAGTGTACAGATAATTTCCGCTTCCTGGACGGCTTCTTGGACAGAAGAACAACCAATAAAGGTACATTCGGGGTAATTGTGCTGTTGCTTAGCGATTAATTTTCGTGCGCGTTCTGTTGTGCGGTCATATATAAAAACCTTTTCAATCGCCCGAACGCTTTGTAGCGCTGCGAGATGAGATGAAGCTTGTTGACCTGCACCAATCAAAGCGATACTTTTTGCCTTTGGAGCTGCTAAATAATCGGTTGCCAAAGCAGAAACAGCTGCCGTGCGAAGCCACGTAATCGCATTGGCGTCCATCATCGCGACTGGTCTTCCAGTAGAACTATCAAACAATAAAATTTGACCAAGATGTGAGGCCAAATTTTTTTGTGGATTTTCTGGAAAAGCTGTAATGATTTTTGCCCCAAAAAAGCGATTTTTTCCTAAGTAAGCAGGCATTAATGCAAAAAGATTCTGATTTTCCCCATCTGGTAAAACCTCTACATGGCGCTCACTTTGCGAAATTTTTCCTTTTTGCAACTCTGCAAAGCAACGTTTCATCACTTGAATTGCTTCGGAAAGCGACAATTGTTGAATAACCCTCTCATAAGAAATAATGTCCATCTGAATTCCTCCCTTTGCGCTATCATAAACCAGACAAACAATACACTCAATGCTATAATTGTATGGAATACAATTTTATAGAAAGGAAGTTCCCCTCATGCCGATTAATTCCTATGAGAACTATGCGTTGTCATGGCGCCCTGTTAAAGAACGTTTAACAAGACCTTATTACCAATCATTGGTTCAACAATTAGAAGCGGATATCTTATCTGGTGCACTTCAAAAAAATGTGAAATTGCCTTCGCAAAGAGAATTAGCTGATTACTTGGATCTGAATTTCACGACGATTGGTCAAGCCTATAAACACGCTATGGAAAAAGGCTTACTTTATACCAACATCGGTAGCGGCACTTTCGTTTCTCCCAACGCGTTTCACTCAATTACAATCTCTACCAACCAAGTAGCGGACCATCTAATTGATTTAGGGCTGGTTAGTTCCTTTGATATGTGTAATCAGCGGATTTTACCTTTTATTGAATCCGTTAGTAAAAATGCGGCCCTTAACAGTTTGCTAAATTATCGCGATCCTTTAGGTACGCACTTTCAACGAGCAACCGCTGCCGAATGGCTTCAGACACAAGGCGTTCGGACCAATGCCGAAGAAGTTGCCATTGTATCTGGTGTCCAGAATGGGCTGGCCGTGACGTTAGCCGCCGCTTTTTCTCCAGGTCAGCGGATTGCCGTAGATCGATACACGTATTCAAATTTTATTGAACTCGCCCAGCTTTATCATTTAGAAATCGTCCCGATTGGCTATGATTCCGAGGGGATGGACCCAGAGCATTTACTGCAAGAATGCAAAAAGAAAAAAATACACGGTATTTTCTTAATGCCCGCATGTAATAACCCGATTGGTTTCCAAATGTCTAGCGCCCGCCGAATGACTTTAGCTGAAATCATTCAGCAAGAACACTTATGGGTAATTGAAGATGACATTCATTCTTTTTTAACAACTTATGCACAGCAAGCAGTTTTACCAACGTTTCAAGAACTCTTACCTCAACAAACGATTTACTTAGCGGGGATGACAAAGTTTGTCTGTACAGGCTTACGCATTGCGTACCTTGTTTTCCCTCCGCTTCTTCGCCAAGAAATAGAGCGTGCGATTTTTAACATTAACGTTAAAACTTCTGGCTTTGATGCTGAAATTGTCACCCAAGTCTTACGCTCACCAGTTGCAGAAGAATTAGTGATAGAAAAATTGGCTTTAACAAAACAAGCCAATGACTTATTTGATACCATTTTTGGGTTAGCTAGACCTAGCAATCCTTTGCCGTACTACCGAACTATTCCCCTTTCTACCGAAAAAACGGCGCCGCAAATTGAACAAGAATTTCTCCAAAATGGGGTACGTCTTTTTCACTCGAGCCGCTTTACTGTGCAAAATCAGCCAGATGCTTTTTTACGAATTTCCTTGGCCTCCAATCAGCTTGAGGTATTGGCGAAAGGATTAACCATTATCCAAGAACTCTTACCGACATTAAACGAAAAGAAAGGACATTCCCTATGAATTCATTGCCAATACTTGAAAAAGCAGTGGGCGCGATCACCCTGCTTTCCGAAGAAAAACAAAATGCCGAATATGAAGGCTTTTTATGTCAAGTTAATGAATCGCAACAACTTATCCGCAGTCGTTTAGCCAAAAAAACGCCGAAAAAAGAAGGCTATTTTGCAGCCTTCTGGGAAAAAAATCAACAAAATCAGAACGAAGCCTTTGATGCAACGGAAGCCCCTGAAATGTTAGCAATTGTCATTGCTGATCAAGAAAAGCAAGGTCTCTTTCTTCTGCCGAAAGAATGTTTAATCCAACAAAAAATTCTCAAAACGAATCAACAAAAAGGCAAAATGGCGGCCCGTTTTTATCCTTCTTGGTGCCAAAACCTTAATCAAACCGCCAAAAAAACACAAAAATGGCAACTAGCTTACTTTACTGATTTATCTAAATACTAAAAACGTCAGCTGGCTTCAGAAGCCAGCTGACGTTTGTTTCTTCTACTGTTTAACCAATTGGTGGCGTACCTTCTGCGTTCCCAGCAATCGCTTCGATTTGAATCTGAGCACCTTTTGGTAAATCCGTCACACCAATCACTCTTCTTGCAGGCGTGCCTTCAGGGAAGTACGTTTGGTAGACGTCATCTACTGCCGCCAGCTCTTCAATCTCTTTCACAAAAATGTTCACTTTCACCAGATCAGCTAAGCTGTGATCCACACTTTCAATAATCGCTTTAATATTTTCTAAACATTGCGTCGTTTGTTCCTTGATTCCGCCAGCGACTAACGCATTTGTTTTAGGGTCCAATGGTAGCTGAGCTGATAGATGGTTGTAATGAGAAAAAGCAACAGTTTGTGTCGAAAATGGACACTTCGGTGCGTGCTCTGTATTATTTGCTTCAATAATTAATCCATGTCGATCTTCAATCGCTTGTGGTGGCGTACCATCCCCATGAGAAACCACCGCTTCTACTTGCACCGCCGCGCCCATTGGTAAATCAGCAACAGCAATCACTGTTCGTGCTGGCATATAATTGACCGTGCGCGCAATTCCTGAATCTGGGAAAAAAGCGGCATATACTTGATTGACAGCTTCCAGCTTAGATAAATCTTTTAAATAAATGTTGATCTTCACAATATCATCAAAAGGCACATCAATACTGGTTAAAATGGCTTTTATGTTTTTCAAACATTGCTTTGTTTGCGTTTTAACACAGCCAGCCACAACTCTGCCCGTTTGAGGATCTATAGGCAATTGTGCAGACAGATTGTTATAGTGAGAAAACGCGACCGTTTGACTGGCTAGAGCATCAATTGGTGCCTGAATAGTCTGATTTGTTAATTTAATTAAATCCCCAGCTTGAGGCGCATTAGGGATAGTTCCTTCCCCATTTGAAACAAGTGCCTCCATTTGAACGGAAGCGCCTAACGGCAAATCTGTGACGGCGACCACTGTTTTAGCTGGATAATAATGGGTAAAAAAGGCCACATAGACCTCCTCAACTGCGGCAGCATCCCGCATATCTTTGACAAAAATGGTCATTCTGACAATGTCACTCATCACATGGTTGATACTTTCAACAACCGCTTGGATATTTTTCAAGCATTGTGTCGCTTGGGACCGAATGCCACCTTCTACCAATTGTCCAGAGGTTGGCTCAATAGGTAACTGTGCTGACAAATGATTATAGTGGGAAAATGCGACTGTTTGGGCTGCGAGAGGATGCTTTGGTGCACGCTCTGTATTTCTTGCTAAGACGATATTTTCATTACTCATAACTCTACTCCCTTTTTTAGCATTCCAACAAAAATGATTCCGCTTACATTTTTAAGCATTAAACTTCCAACAAGATCCTTTTTATTTTCCTGCTTTTCTATTAATGGTGATAGCTTTCCACCACCACTTCTTTCAGTCTACAATAAGAACAGGAACATTTCAATAAGGCATTCCTAAATTGATTGTTGGCCCGCAAACAAATCTTCTTCAGTTAAAGAAGACTGGCACGAATCAAGCTTGATTCGTGCCAGTCTTTATAGATAACTCGTTAGCTTTAACTAGTTTTATTTAACCACCATATACTCACGATAATTTTCCGAGAACGTATCCATTAGCGTATAAATTCGTTCAAAATCATAGTCACGACGAGGGTCATCATACCAAACACATTGAATACTTCCAATAATTGGAAGATTTGGGCTACCTGCTGGCACATCTGTAAATGCTTTTTTCGACATATTTGCTAAAGCATCATCATATTGATAAATGCCAGAATCAACATTGCCAGCTACCCAATACCACGCATCATTGGTATTAAAAATTTTGTGTCCTTTTTGAACAAAGTACTCAGGTTTGGCTACGTCATACCCACTCCAACCGGCTGTCCAATAAGAAATAATAATCTCTGGGTCAAATGTACCGAAAGAATCGTCGCTGTTGTAATAAATGCCATCATTGAAGCTCATTGGCTGCATGCCCGCATCTTTAATTATTTTAGCTAAATCATTCGCATAAGCGACAAAATCCTTGTAGCGCCCAGAAGATTGCAGTTTCGCCCAACCGCCTGTGTCGACATCATTTGCATACTCATCGCCACCAAAATTGAAAATTTCACTATGCGCGGAAAAATAAGCCACGTACTTACTGATAATCGCCTTTGTGAAATTCACTGCCTTTTGGTTCCCTAAATCTACTGTTCGTTTTGAGCCATCAAAAGCGGGATTTTTAATCGCTAGTTTTTCCATGGCCACTAACAAGGCATCCATATGTCCTGGACTGTTAATCACGGGAATGATGTTGATGTTGCGCGCTTTCGCAAAAGCCAACAACCGATCCATTTCTTTTTGTGTTAACGCGTTGCCATTAGGATCATTGTAATACGCGTTGTTGCCTCGTTGGATTGCTTTTGAAACCCGGTTGTGGTTGTATTTTTTACCATTCACATTGACCGACATATCATCCAAGATAAACCGTAAGCCATCATTTCCTAAAATTAATTGGACATCTGTGTACCCATTTTGACTGGCTTTGGCCACTAATTCTTCCAGTTGCTCCACGGAAAAATATTTTCTTCCCGCATCAATGGAGAAGACACTTTTTAAAGGTTGTGTTTGTTTCTCTTTTAAATTATCCAAAGCTGTTTGGACCTCCGTTTGCCAAGTAGTCACTTGCGCGGCTGTATACGTTTTTCCCGCAAGTTCTGTTGCGACTGTCTCTTTTGTTGTTTGTAGTGCTTGAATCGTTTCTGGTGTATAGCTTTCTGCCTTTTCAATGGCTGTAACTGCTTGATCCAACGCACGATATAAAGTGGTTAAGTCAATGGCTAACAGGCCTTTTTCTAATTCAGCATCATAGGTATTTGAAATCCCTTGGCCATAATCGCCACCTAAAATAGCTTTATTCACATCATAAAGCGTTGTTGCTTGTGTCACTGCTTCTGCGGCTTTATTTTGTGCTTCAAGGTCTGTGTTGGCGTAGCTAATTCGTTTTAAATAGTGTTGCGCAGCCGCTTTCATCTCTGCAAGAGAAACGCCTTTACTCTCTGCAATGGCCGTTTTTGTCCAAAGTAAATTAGAAGGTTTTATCTGATTTAAATCGTCTTCATTATAGGTGCGACCATCGCGATCTAAGGCATAGAGGAACATGCCCCCTAAATTATTTTCATAAGAATAACGAGCTACTTTATACATGTTACTTTCCATATACGGCTCTTTTGTGTCATACCAGCGGTTGCGATCTTGCTCTTCTGGGAAAGTTAATCCTGGAACAAATCGTTCCCCATTGAGAACCGGACTTAAATTATTTAATGCTCGTTGCGTGCGTTGGTCATCGCTGCCATACTGTTGATACGCGAGAAAATCGAAACAGTCACTGACATCTTGTAAAGGTGGTAAATATTCTGCATTGGTATCATACAAAAATGGACGATCCGTTCCCGACTTCGGTCCAATGTATTTTGATAATGCACGAATGACACCATTAGATAGAACAATATCTTTTTCACTTGGACGAGTTTCCATGTCAATATCTAACCCATCAATTCCTAAATCATCGACAAATTTGGTTAACAACTCTTTCGCATAAGCATCAAATTCTGCTTCTGTAGGCGTTGTTCCTGCGTAAGGAACTTTTAATAGCTCGCTGTAATCAATCCCACGAACTAAACGAACACCTCGTGCATGCAGTGCTGGCGCATACTCATTTTTTAACGTATCATAAAATGGCTGTGCAAGTGCTTCTTGTCCTTTTGGCACATAACTAAAGACATTCACAATGTCAATACCATAAGGAATATCGTGCATCGTTAGCCAATTTTCATCTGGCAATGTTGTATTAACTCCTTGCATCGTTTTGTCACGCCAAGCCCGATAATAAACCATAAAATGTTTCTCTTGGGTCGGCTCATTGGCTTGGCTGATCATTGGTTGATGAAACAGACTAAATAAGATAAACGCCAAGCCAACCAATAACGAAAGACCCAGCCAACTGACAATTGTTTCTCTGTTTTCTCCTTTTCTTGTCGATAAATTGTTCCCCACTTTGAACACCATTCCTTTCTGCACTCCGTTCATTTTTGTGTATCCACCTAAAAAGAAAGCGCATACACAACCATCAATAGAATAACAAAAAATAACGAATTTGCAAAATAGAAACTGGAAAAATGAGGATTTTCTATAAAAATCTTTTCCCGCCTAAAATCACTTTTGTTAGACGGCGTTTAAATGGTAAACTTTGAGACTTGCAAGAAAAATAGGCCTGTTTTTCTTGCAAGTCTCCTTTACTTAGTCGTGATCAACATCGGCGATTTTCACAACAATTTTCCCTTGCGCTCGTCCTGTCAGTGAATAGTCCACCGCTTCTTGAATTTGGCTAAAAGGAACGACTCGGTCAATTATCGGCTGTAATTTTCCCTGTTCAATAAACTCAGTGAGTAAAGCTAATTGCTCGCCATCTGGACGCATAAACAAAAAATGATAACTAACATCTGTGGCTTGCTCCAATCGATGAATCTTGCGAGTAGCTATTTTAAAGGCCCATTGTTTCCAAAGCGGCAAGCCATACTCTTTAGCAAAACGTTCGTTGGGAATGCCTGACAATGTAACAACTTTTCCCTGAGGTTTAACCACTGAAAAAGCTTTTTCTAAGATTGTCCCCCCCATTGTATCAAACACATAATCGTAGTCGGATAAAACTTCTTCAAAATTTTGTGTCCGATAGTCAATCACTTCATCTGCTCCCAACGCTTGAACCCATTCTTTATTTTTACTACTCGTTGTGGTGGCAACGTAAGCGCCCGCTAGTTTTGCTAATTGAATCGCAATGGTTCCAATCCCTCCTGAACCTGCTTGAATCAGGACTTTCTGGCCTGGCTGTACATTCATAATATCATGTAGCGCTTGATAACTTGTCAAACCGACTAACGGAATGGCCGCAGCTTCTTCAAACGTTAAATTTTTCGGCTTCATAGCTACAGCCGCTTGATCCACTGCAATATATTCAGCAAAAGTTCCCACGCGATTTTTGGGTACTCGTCCGTAAACTGCATCGCCCATCCTAAAATTTTGAACATTTTTTCCAACAGAAACAACAATCCCAGCAAAATCACTGCCTAAAATCAGTGGCATTTGATAATTTAAAAGCATCTTTACTTTGCCATCTTTTGTTTTTAAATCAATCGGGTTGATACTGGCAGCGATAATTTTGACCAAAACATCATTGTCATGAATGGTGGGTAAGGGCACCTCCTCGATTGATAATTCTTTTTGTCCGTATTTATGAATTAAAGCGGCTTTCATCATTGAATCTTTCCTCTCTTTCTATCCCTTTTATTGGTTTAAAAGTTTAAACCTTTAATCAATTAGTATCTTAACGAAAAATGGGATCCACGTCAAGTTTCAGCCCTCAGCGTATTTTATTGACAAAAAACACGAAAAATGGTTTAATCGTTTAAAAATACGAACCAAAGAGGCGAAAAAATATGAAAGAATTAGAAGAAATTCAAACAGAATTTACTGCGCTTAGTGATTTTTTAATCGCATTGGGTGATGAAAAACGCCAAGCAATTATTATTGCACTGTTAGAAGACCAGGCCTGTGTTGGCCGTCGTGTCACTGAGTTAACAGAGGCGACACAACTCTCACGTCCCGCTGTTTCTCACCACTTAAAAATTTTGAAACAAGCCAAATTAATTGATTGTCGCAGTGAAGGAACTAAAAATTATTACTCACTTTCTCACGATACCACCAAAATTGAGCAACTCCAACAACTATTGACCCACATTACGTCGATTATGCCAGGGAGGAAGCAAGCATGAAAAAAATTCTCGTGGTCCTCACAAACGTTTCCCGTTATCACGGCACCGAAGAACCAACGGGCCTCTGGCTAGGTGAAGCCACGGAGTTCGTGGAAGAAGTAACCAAAGCAGGATTTTCAGTTGACTATGTTAGTCCCCAAGGAGGCTATGTCCCTTTGGATCCCCGGAGTATGAAATATGTAGATTCATCCATTATGGCAGTTTATGAAAGTGCTGATTTTCAAGAACGAGCGTTAGCGCATTCCCTCTCTCTTGAAGAAATTGAGCCAGATGAATACGCAGCAATTTACTTTACAGGAGGCCATGGCGTTATGTGGGACTTTCCTGATAATCCTCAGTTGCAAGCAATCACTCGTAGCCTTTACGAACAGGGCAAATACCTAACTTCTGTTTGTCACGGAATTGCTGGTCTTTTAAATGTCAAAGATGCGTCAGGAAATTATTTGATTGCAGATAAAACCATTACTGGCTTCACTACTGCAGAAGAAATTTTAGCCATGAAAAAAGCAGTTGTTCCTTTCTTAAACGAAACAATTGCCAAAGAACATGGTGCTACTTTTGCGAAAAAGCGTCCCTATAAAGAATTTGCGTATCAAGATGGCCGTATAATCACTGGGCAAAATCCTTTTTCTGTCCGCGCTGTCGCAAGATTGTTAATTCAACAACTATCAAAATGAAACAACAGCGACTACTTTTAGGTAGTCGCTGTTGTTTCATTGCTTCTTCTTTTTTCCGAAAGCCGAAGCCCTAACATAAAAAATTTTTGATTAGCTAAAGAGTAACATCGCGCCAATTAAGATAATTAGGTTAATTAAGCCTAAGACAATCATTGGTTTGGCCATGAATTTTGTCCAAGTGGCATATTGAACTTTGGAAATTTCCAAACCACCCATTACGACACCAGATGTTGGCGTGATCAAATTAATCAAGCCACAACCTGAAGCAAAAATCATAACCATCACTTCTGGACTTAAACCAATGTTTTTAGCTAACGCACCCATTACAGGAATAGAAACGTACGCTAAACCAGAAGTTGAAGGAATTAGGAAAGATAAACCTAAGTATAAAACAAAGGCACCGATGACAAATAAGACTGGGGAGAGTCCTTGTAATAAGCCTGCCGCTTTATCAAGGATAAATGAATCTAAATACGTTTTAGACATCAAAACAGATGCCCCGCGAGCAACTACGATAATTAAAACAACGGATAACATATCTTTGGCACCGTCGATAAATGCTTCAATGGTTTCTTTTTCAGTAAAGCGACCAATCAAGGCAGCAATGATACCTAAAAGGAAGAACCACATCGCTAAATCGCCAAAGTACCAGTCACCGAAACTGTTGCCTGTTAAAACAGACGTCCAGCCTTTGAAAATCGTCACTCCAAAGTCGTTCCATGGAATTAAGGAAACAATCATAATGACAAAACAGAAAGCGAATACCATTAAGATTTTTTTATGACGATTCGTAAATGGCATTTCTTTCGACGCTGCTTGTCCATACGTTTTTTCCATATCCTCTTGTTCTTGTAAAGATAAAATTGTTGAACCTTTGTCAGCCTTCACTTTTTTCGCATAACGCATCACAATGAAAATAGAATAGCTAGTAGAGGCCGCCCACAAAATAGCACCGACAATTAAAATAATTCCTGTATTCGGCTGAATGCCAATACCTCGCAACGCATCCATCGCTACCCCTGTGGAGAAAGGGTTAACCGTTGAACCGATAACACCTGATCCTGCACCCAATAGCACAGTACCCACTGCGACAAACGTATCAAAACCAGCGGCGACCATGGTGGCACTCAATAAACCATAAAAAGGAATTGTTTCTTCTGCCATTCCATAAGTCGAACCACCAATAGAAAATAAAATCATTAAAATCGGAATGATTTTCAATTCGTTCCCTTTTAACTTTTTAACGACTGATTGAATCCCTGCTTCAAGAGCCCCAGTTTGTGTCACAATATTTAAAAAGCCACCGAGTACTAAAATAAAAATATTAATTTCAATGGCATCTTTAAACCCATTGAATGGAGCCATGATAATATCCGATAATTTGGCCCCTACCACGTGGTCAACCATTTTGCCATCAATTTCTCTTGGGGTAAATGGCTGGCCATTTAGCAAGACCGTTACGATACCTAAAACAATTAAAATAATAAATAAAATACTAAAAGACGAAAGCTGTTTTTTGTTTTTCTTCTTTTTTTCTGCCATATCCTTTTATACAGGAACCTACTTTCCTGTATCTCCCTTCTCTATGATTAATTACTCAATCGATCAATAAAGAATGGCGTATCTAGAAAAGTTAAGAATTTATGACTGTAGCTAATACGGTTCATTTGGACTAATTTTTTCATAACACTGCTTGCTGTTTCCCGCGTAGTTCCACTCATTCGTGCAATGTCATTAATGGTAATTGGACAAGTAATTGCAACGCGTTCTCTGTTGTCAATTCGTTCTCCTAAATCATTTAATAACATCGCCAGTGATGTCACAATCCGTTCACATGCATCATTGGTTGTTCCTTTTTGGATTTTGATCATACTTTCTTTTAAAAGGACCGATTGTTCTTGAATCCAATGAATCAATTGCTGGGGATTATTTTGGAGAAAACGCTCAAACAGTTTAACTGGCACAAACACAACCTCAATATCCGTATAGGCAATCGCGGAGTCGTAATGAACCTCATCTTGAAACAGTCCGATTCTCGGAAAAAGAGCCTGCTTTTTCATAAAATGCAGATAGGAAAAATTACCACTGCGATCATTTTTTTCAATTTTAATGACACCTGAAACCAATAAAATTAAATGATTTCTCGGATCACCTGGATAAAAAAGGACTTGGCCTTTTTTATAGGAGCGAACGAAACTCTCGTTACGCAATTCTGTTAGTTCTGATTCAGAAAAGTATTGAAAATCTTGATTATTTTTAGTGATTATTTTCTCTATCATCATCTTAATTCTCCTAAATACTATACTTTATTTTGTCACAACCGTTCCTACGATTTCATCGCCGCTCATACTTCCTAAGTTTTCCAAAGAAGTGATAATTGCTTGTTTATTGGGTTGGCTTTCTACAAACTGAATGGCGGCTTCAATTTTCGGTAACATACTACCTGGTGCAAAATGACCCGCTTGTTTGTATTCTTCCAACTCTGCTACAGTGACATTGGTTAATTGTTTTTCATCTGGTTTGCCATAATTAATGCACACATAATCCACGCCAGTTAAAATAACTAGTGCATCCGCATCCACTAATTCTGCTAGTTTTTCAGAAGCAAAATCTTTATCGATTACTGCTTCGACACCTTTTAATTCTTGTCCTACGACAGGGATGCCACCACCACCACATGAAATGGTAATTATATCATTTTTTATTAAGGTATTAATAGTCTCAGCCTCGTGGATGTCAATTGGCTTAGGACTTGGAACGACTTTGCGCCAGCCACGTCCTGCATCTTCTTTAAAAATAGCACCTGCTTGCATTGCTTCTTTGGCTTCAGCTTCTTTTAAAAATGGACCGATCGGTTTTGTTGGATTTTTGAATGCCTCATCTGCTGGATCTACGACCACCTGTGTTAAAACAGTAGCCACTTGTTTCTTGATTCCTGCTTTGTTTAATTCTTGATTAAGCGCATTGGACAACCAGTAGCCGATACTTCCTTGTGTCATAGCAACACACGTATCTAGCGGCATCGCTGGATTTTTTTCAGAATCAGCTGCTTGTTGTTGCAATAATAGATTTCCGACTTGTGGACCATTGCCATGTGAAACAATCAACCGATGCCCTTGTTTAATTAAATGAACTAAATAGGCAGATGTTTGAACTAATGCTTGCTGTTGTGCTTGTGCGCTAGCATCATTTGAAAGGATGGCATTTCCGCCTAGTGCAACGACCATTTTTTTCCCCATTACAAATCCTTCTTTCCTATCATAATAAAGAATAGGCCGCCCTTCAAAAGAATCTCTTAAAGGGCGAAACGACTATTCTTTTTTCAATGTTTTTTCAGTTGCTTCCTACACACGAGGAATGAATAAGTTGCCTAAAGTAGCTGCCATGATCGCTTTAATAGAATGCATTCTGTTTTCTGCTTCTTCAAATTGACGACCATATTTACTGCGGAAGACTTCATCCGTGATTTCCATTTCAGTAATGCCGAATTTTTCAGCAACCATTTCTCCGTATTGTGTTTTCGTATCATGAAAGGCTGGCAAACAGTGTAATACGATTAAATCGCCATCCATGTTTTCGGTTTTTTCTAACATAGCCATATTAATTTGATAAGGTTTCAACAGATTGACACGTTCTTCAAATTTATCTTCTTCACCCATGGACACCCAAACGTCTGTATATAACACGTTGGCTCCTTTAACACCTTTAGCAACGTCGTCTGTAATCATTAATTCTGCACCAGATTCTTTCGCAAATTCTTTTGCGTAATTAACGACTTCATCAGAAGGGAACAATTCTTTTGGTGCACAAATGCGAACATTTACGCCTAAAATAGCACCTGTCACTAACAAGCTGTTTGCCATGTTGTTACGGCCATCGCCGACATATACTAAAGTGATTCCTTCTAAACGACCAAAGTTTTCTTTCACTGTCATAAAGTCCGCAATCATTTGTGTTGGATGCCATTGATCCGTTAAACCATTCCAAACAGGAACACCAGAATATTTCGCTAAATCTTCCACTACTTCTTGACTAAACCCACGGAACTCAATCCCGTCAAACATACTACCTAAAACAATCGCTGTATCTTCAACAGATTCTTTTTTACCTAATTGAATATCGTTGGCGCCTAAATACTCAGGATGTGCCCCTAAATCAATCGCTGCTGACGTGAATGCAGAGCGTGTCCGTGTCGAAGTTTTTTCAAATAAAAGAGCGATATTTTTTCCTTCTAAATAGTGATGTGGAATCCCTTTTTTCTTCAATTCTTTTAAGTGAATACTGAAGTCTACCAAATACTCTAATTCTGCTCTTGTAAAATCTTTTTCTGCTAATAAACTACGTCCTTGAAATACTGAATTCATGATGATTCCTCCTATTTTTGGGTGTTTTTTAAAGATCTTCACGGTAAAGTGGCATACTCATACAACGAGGGCCACCACGGCCACGTACTAGTTCACTTCCTGGAATGTAATTCAATTTCACGCCTGCTTCTTCTAGCGCTTTATTCGTAATCGTATTCCGATCGTAAACAACAACTTCCCCAGGGGCAATTGCTAATGTATTTGAACCGTCGTTCCATTGTTCACGGGCTGCTGCTGTTAAATTTCCAGCGCCGCAACGGATTAATTGAACATTGTCTAAATGCAAGTATTTGCATAAAATGTTATCTAATGTATCTTTTTCTTTTGTAATTTGGATGTCTCCATCTGCTTTTTCAGTGATCGAGTAAACAACCAAGCCGCCTTCGATTTCTGGATGAATCGTAAATTTATCATAGTCAATCATGGTAAAAACGGTATCTAAATGCATGAATTTACGGTGTTCACCGATATCAAAAGCCAAGATATTTTTAAACCCTAATTTTTGTTCAAAAATATTTCTCGCAATTTTTTCAATTGACGCGGCATCCGTTCTTTGAGAAATCCCAATGGCCACTACTTCTTTTGAAAGAATTAATTCATCGCCACCTTCAATTCTGGTTGATTCTGAACGATCATAGACTCTAGGAACCTCTTTTCCAGCAAAACGAGGATGATAATCAAAAATGTATTGCCCAAAAATGGTTTCCCGTTGTCGAGTTACTGAATACATATGATTTAAAGAAATCCCGTGCCCCATTGTCGCAAAGTTATCACGCGTGAAGTATAAGTTAGGCATTGGATCAATAATGAATGGATAATCCGCTTCAACCATATCTGTTAAAAATTCTTGCTCATATTTAGGTAATTCTTGTTTTTGAATGCCAGCAATCGCTTTTTGAATCAGTTCTTCGTTGTCGTCAATTTCTAACATTAACTCTCTAACTTTTTCTTTTGCTGATTCGCTGCGAATATTGGCTTCTTCTAAGAATTGGTCAATAAATTGTCGGCGGACCTCTTCATTAATCAACGCTTCAGCAGCTAAGTCCTCTAAATAGACCACTTCGATATCTTTTGATCGTAACAACTCTGCAAATGCATCATGTTCTGCTTGTGCTTTTTCTAAAAACGGAATATCATCAAACAACAGTCTCTCCAGATAATCTGGCATTAAATTTTCTAATTCCTTACCTGGACGATGTAACATCACTGTTTTCAATTTCCCGATTTCAGAAAATACATTAATTGGATGACTCATGTGAAATAACCTCCTCAACTTAATTACAAACACAGAATAACAGACCTGATTAACCTAGGACGTGAGCCATTTGCCAAACAAAATAACAAATATACAACGGTATTCTTTCTTATGCATATTTTCAACCCAAAAGAATGCGCTTTCATAGATATTCTAAAAAAATAATGCATAATTAAATAAAAAAAAATGCATTTATTCAAAAAAAATTATTTCTCCATGCATTTCATAAAGTTATAATCTTATAGAGGTAAAAGTAAGGGAGCCAGAAGTCAAAACGACTTCTGGCTCCCTTACTTTTATGCGTTACTTTTTGACAAAGGTGTTGGCTGAATAAATTGTTGAAAATACTGCTCTAGTTCTTGTGCTTTTTCCTCGGATGATGAAACAATAATAACAGTGTCGAAGCCAGCGACAGAACATTTCTTTTCACACAAAGACACTTCATCAAGTACAGCTGAAAACAATATTGCGTTGTCTGGTAATGTATGAACCACTAGTAAAAAGGCGACACGTTCAACTTTGGTCACTACCTCACGAATTGCTTGTATCAACTGTTCTTTTTTTCGTTCTTCTAAAGAAGTGAATTGTTCAAAAATCGTTAACCGCATCTCGCCAGACTCATCTAATGCTTTGACGACTTTTAATTCCCATAAATCCCGTGAAATCGTTGCTTGTGCGACATTTATCTCGCGCTTTTTTAATTCTCTTAACAACTCATTTTGACTATGAATTACAGTTGTTTGAATGATTTCTTTAATCAAACTTTGGCGTGTTTGCTTATTCACAAATAACACCCTTCCTCCAGACATTTACAAAGCAATACTAGCAGAATCTCTCTAATTAGAATAGAAAAAGGGTCGTTTAGCTAAAAGGTTCTCATTGATTTTGTCGGATATTTCGCATTTAAAAAAGTGAGACTTGCACAATTTAGTAAAACGTTGTACAGTGATTTTAGGGAATTACTGGCACCGTTTTAAATAACAGCAATGATGTTTTTTTGCATGATTAACTGAACTGGAGGAAAGTAATGAACCGATTAAAACGCCAAACGATGATTAAGCGATTGGTCACAGAAAATGAAATCCATACACAAAGTGAATTACTAGCATTATTGGAAAAAGAAAATATTCACACCACACAAGCAACTATTTCTCGTGACATTCGTGAGCTGAATTTAAACAAAGTAGACAATGGTCAAGGAGAAGCCTATTATCGTATCTTGAATAATTCTGCCCTTCGTCCAAAATATAAAACAGATGAAGAACGTCTTGTTGACATTATTATTGAAACTGGTGTTTCTTTAACACAAATAGAGTTCACAAATCTTTTAACCGTCTTACCTGGCAACGGGCAAGCCATTGGGGTTTTAATTGATCGCATACGTATCCACAACCCTCATATCTTGGGCTGCATCGCTGGGGATGATACCATCTTAATTCTTTCAAAAAATAAAGAAGATGCCCTTGAAGTTAACAACTATTTCCAGCAGTATTTGTACCACCCATAATTCATCACTTAGTAAAATCGACTATTTTTTGACATCATTGCTATTTTTATTAAAGATAAATAAAAAAAGGCGTCTCAGTGAAAGCTGAGGCGTTTTCTCATGAGTTTTTCTTTTGAACACCGTCTTTTTTTTGTATAATAATCAAAAAGCAAAGAAAGGGTTTCTTATGACTGAACAATTCATACTCACTTCAAACGATCAACAAACTCAGCTCAATGTACGTCATTGGCCCTGCCCTTCACCCAAAGCCGTAGTTCAATTGATTCACGGCATGGCAGAGCATATCCAACGTTATGATGAATTTGCTCGTTTTTTAAATCAATTAGGGTTTGCCGTAATTGGTCATGATCATCTAGGTCATGGCGAATCTGTACAACCAAGCGCACCGATCTATGGTTTTTTTGGAGAACAAGGGCCTGAAAATGTCGTTACAGATATTCGTCAAGTGAAACAATGGGCTGTGAATCGCTATCCACAATTGCCCTATTTTATGATGGGTCACAGCATGGGGTCTTTCGCCTTGCGCAACTATCTGCAAGACTATCCTGTGACTATGCAAGGAGTCATTTTCATGGGTACTGGAACAAGTCCGTTACCTTTAACCGCAGCATTGCCTTTTATTAAAAAAATGGCCGAGAAACAGCCGAAAAAACCAGCTCCGTTCATTGATAAGCTGGCATTTGGTTCTTTTAGCAAAAAATTTCCTGAAGCAAGTTCCTTTAATTGGCTTTCTAAAAATCAAGCCAATGTCGCTGACTATGAAAATGACCCATTAATGGGCTTCGTATTTACCAATAATGGTTTTGCTACCCTTTTTTCGCTTGTTAAACGAGCCAATCAAAGGAATTGGTACCAAGCGATCCCAAAAGAATTGCCTATTTTAATCATTAGTGGCGCTGAAGACCCAGTTGGTGATTTCAGCAAGGGGCCAGCGAAAATTCAAAAGCAATTAAAGCATGCAGGTTTTCAGCACGTGACGTTACGACTATTTCCCACATTGCGTCATGAAATTTTATTAGAAACGGAAAAAGCTACAGTTTTTCAAGAAATTGGGCATTGGTTAACGGATTTAACGAATTAAAAAAGAAGGTTGATGTTGTGACATCAACCTTCTTTTTTAATCTATTTTCGTTAAACCACCCATATAAGGACGTAGAACTTCTGGAATCGTTACGGTGCCATCTTCATTTTGATAATTTTCCAAAATAGCAGCCACTGTTCGACCAACAGCAAGTCCTGACCCATTAAGTGTATGGGCATACTGAACATGACCCGTTTTATCACGATAACGAATCAACGCCCGACGTGCTTGGAAGTCTTCACAGTTTGAACAAGAACTAATTTCTCGATACGTTTTCTGTGCCGGAATCCAAACTTCTAAATCATAGGTTTTCGCTGCCGAGAAGCCCATGTCACCTGTCGAAAGAGTAATCACTCGATAAGGGAGGCCCAATTTTTCTAAAATGTCTCCAGCATTGTTGGTCATTTTTTCTAATTCTTCATAGGAGTGTTCTGCATCACTAAATTTAACCATTTCTACTTTATGGAACTGGTGTAAACGAATTAATCCTCGGGTATCACGGCCTGCGCTACCCGCTTCCGAACGAAAAGAAGGACTTAAAGCAGTGAAATAAATCGGTAACTCTTGCGCCTCTAAAATTTCATTATTATAGTAGTTAGTTAACGGGACTTCCGCTGTGGGGATCAGCGTCAAATCACTTTCTGCAACTTGGAAGACATCTTCTTTGAACTTAGGAAACTGACCAGTGCCAAACATTGCTTTGCTATTGACCAAATAAGGAGGAATCACCTCGGTATAACCATGTTCATTAACATGTTGATCTAACATAAAATTATAGACCGCTCGTTCTAAACGAGCCCCTAAGCCTTTGTAATAAAGAAAACGGCTACCAGATACTTTCGCGCCTCTTTCAAAATCTAAAATTCCTAAGGCTTCACCGATTTCCCAATGTGGTTTCGGTTCAAATGAAAAAGTTTTCGGCGTACTCCACCGCCGAACTTCTACGTTGGCGGCTTCGTCTGCGCCAACAGGCACGCTCTCATGAGGTAAGTTAGGCAGACGTTCTGCAATTGCTGTGCATTGTTCTTGCAAATGAACAACTTCTTGGTCTAAAACTTTAATTTGCTCGCTAACTTCTTGCATATTTAGTAATTGTTGTGAAGCATCTTTTTGTGCACGCTTTAATTGTGCAATTTCTCCTGATACCTGATTACGGTGTTTTTTCAGTTCTTCAACTTTAACAAGTAACGCTCTCCGTTCTTCATCTAAAGCCAAAAAGCGTAATAAAACTTCCTCGTCCACACCACGTGTTTTTAACTTTTTCTGTACCACTTCTACATTTTGGCGAATTTTTTTCATATCCAGCATCTTATTTCCCTCTTCATGATTAAATTTTAAACAATGGTGAATTTTACTTTTTCAAAAATCTCATTCTTCATTCGTTGGCCAGTCGCTGTGCCAGCTAAGCCACCTAAACCCGTTTCTCTCAATTCTCGTGGTAATTGACGGCCGACTTTATTCATGGCTTCCACCACTTCATCTGCTGGTATTTTATTTACAATTCCAGCTAAAGCCATATCTGCAGCGATTAACGCATTGCCTGCACCTACTGTATTTCGTTTGACACAAGGAATTTCGACTAACCCAGCCACTGGGTCACAAACTAAACCTAATAAATTCCCTAAAGCCATAGCAAAAGCTTCAGAAGATTGGCGTGGTGTTCCGCCAGCCGCTTCAACAGCTGCAGCGGCGGCCATCGCTGAAGCACTGCCTACTTCGGCTTGACATCCACCAACAGCACCAGCAATCATCGCATTGTTGGCTGTGACCATCCCAAATAAAGAACTGGTAAACAAGAAACGAATTTGTTGATCACGCGTTAAATTCAAGGTATTTTTAATCGCTGTTAAAACCCCTGGTAAGGTGCCACTTGCACCAGCAGTTGGCGTTGCGCAAACAACGCCCATTGCTGCATTGACTTCATTCGTACCTAGTGCGGCTTGAACTGCAGACATCATTAAATCACCTGATAACGTTTTGCCAGCTGCGCGGTATTTTTTTAAACGAGCCGCATCACCGCCCGTTAACCCAGTAGGAGAAAAAACGCCTGCTCCTTCTTGCGAGCGTTTGACAGCAGCATCCATAACATCCAAATTTTGACCCATCTGTGTCCAAATTTCTTCATAGCTTTTTTGGCTACGCTCCATTTCTTGCTCAATCATCAAATCAGAGATTTTTTTTCCTGTTTTTTCAGCTTTATCGATAAATTCTTCAATCGAAAGGTACATATGTCAAACTCCTATCATAATAAGATTATTTTCGATGTGTCATCTAGTGAAAACAGTTGTTCTTTCACCGAGGAAATTGGTGCCGAATCTAAGTCAAAGATGAATAAAATTTGATTCCCTTCCACATAACGAGACACCGCATTCACTTGAATATTATTTTTTTGTAACGTATCTTTAAAAGCTTGCATCGCCTGCTCTTCTTGATTAATGACTAACAAAATAGGTAAAGGACCATGTAGTTGTACATTGAAACCGTCTAATTCAATGTATTTCACCTCGATAGTACCGCCACCTACAGAAATTCCTGTTAAATGGATTTCGTGCGTTGCATCACTGAGTGTCACACATGCTGTATTAGCATGCTTCACTGGACTTTCTTCACTCATTTCTAAAAATTGAATCTCGATTCCTTGTTCTTCCGCAAGTTCAATGGATTGTGTTACGTTGGCATCATCTGCTGCTAGTCCAAGAATTCCGCCAATAATTGCAAAATCAGTTCCATGTCCTTTATGCGTGTCTGCAAAAGATTCATAGTATTTAATCACAATTTTTTCTGGCGTTCCGCCGAATAACTTTCTTGCCGCTAAGCCAATTGCTAAGGCCCCAGCTGTATGCGAACTAGAAGGACCAATCATAATAGGACCGATAATGTCAAAACAACTTTTGTAGTTCATTACTTTGTTCACTTTTTTAGGTTTATTGATGGCCATAGCTGTGTTCATACGTAACTCCTCCTTTGGTTTTTACTGCTTCTTTTTCTTTTTCACTGGTTACTTCCGTCGTTCCTTCAAATTCTGGTGTATTATCCACCGCTTCAATTCTGTAACGTTTAAAGACCAGCGCACCTAAAAATCCAAACATCAGACTGACCACTGTGATAATCGCTACTGCTAGTAAAGTCGTTTGAATGGCATTGTTACCTAATGTCACAAGTAAACCAGCCCACGGTGTTGCCATTCCTGTCACAGGTACTTTTAAGCCAAAGAAAGTCACTACAATACCACTAACCATTCCTGAAAATAAATTCGTTGCGTAAATAGGTATTGGATTGGAGCTGATGATATCGACTTGTGTTAATGGCTCAATTGCCACAGCTAACGGGGTTGAAGCTGTGCCTAGTTTTAACTTTTTAAATAGCGCCGCATTGACAATGGAACTGCCGTAACAAGTCAACGCACCGACAGCCATTGGTACACCAGTCAAACCAATCAAGGCAGTTAAAACCATTGAACTTAACGGTGTCATACCAACAATCGGGATAATAGCACCTAAAATTGCGCCCATCACATATGGATTGCCATCTACTGCACTTAAAATCGTGCCCCCAATAACTTCTAGGACACCTAATACAACGGGTTGAATAAAACCAGCAACTAACGAAGCAGCGACTGGAATGACTAAAATAACGACTAATAAGTCAATCCCTTCTGGAATACGTTTTTGCATCTGCTCAACAACAAAAGATAAAAGATATGCGGTAATAAAGGCTGGTAACAAGCTGACTTTAATCAATGACAGACCTAAAATAATTGAAAAAACTGGACTAATCCCGAAAGCGAGCGGCACAAGAGCTCCAGCTGCTAAACCACCTAGACTACCCATAGTTTCACCAATTTGCGACACATAATCTAAATGAAAAACGCCGCCTACTGCATACCGCAAAAATGCCTCTGGTAGAAAGGTGGCACAAGCTGCACCAGACAAAGCACTTAAAGATTTTTTCCCTCGCGGTGCTTTAAAAGAGAATAGGGACATGCCACATAAAACTAAGACTAACATCAAGATTCCTGATAACGTTTTCATTTCTTTGCCTCCAACTATATTTTTTTATAACGGATGGTACTCCTGAATAAAATTTTTATTGCTCAACAAGTGAAAGAATGAGCGAGCATTCCGATGAACTAAAGTACAATGAGTAACAAAAATTTCATTCCACATTCAGAGTATACGACTAAACAAAAGTTTAGTCAATGTATTTTTTTAACGTAAAGAATCTTATTGCTTTTCCATTAAAAAAGTATTACACTAAAATTAATTTCAGTGTAGGGGAGGATATCACTTGGAGTCATATTTACGTTTAAGTGAAGTAGATAAACAAATCTTACATTCACATGCCTTAATGCTTGATGGATTAGGGAACTTCTTTGGTAGTACCCATGAAGTCATTCTTCATAGTTTAGAAAATTTGGAAAGTTCAGCTATCAAAGTCATCAATGGCCATTTCAGTAACCGCAAGGAAGGTGCCCCCATTACTGATATGGCGTTAAAAATGTTAAGTCAAGTAGAGTCGGAACATGATTACGCTGTGAAACCCTACTACAATAAAAATCAAAAAGGGGTTATTTTAAAATCTTCCACCATTCCAGTTATCGGTGAAAATGATCGTATTATTGGATTGATCTGTATCAATATGCATTTAGAAATGCCATTAATTGATTACTTGCAAGACTTATTACCTTCAGGACAACAAAATGATATGTCCCAAGAGCTTAAAAATTCTGAACATTTTTCTGACAATATTGACGAATTAATCACTACTTCACTGACAAAAGTAAAACAAGCAGTAGAAAGCGATCCAAATGTATCACATTTGAATCAAAATAAAGAAATTGTTATTCGTTTATATGATCAAGGAATTTTTAATCTCAAAGATTCTGTCATAAAGATTGCCGATCGATTAGGTATTTCAAAAAATACCATCTATTTACATATCCGCAATCATAAAAAAGAAGAAGCTTAAAACATCAAAGCCACCAACGCTAACTAGCGTTGGTGGCTTTGATCACTTCTCTTCTATTTTAATTTGGTAAATCAAACAAGTAAGGTGTCCCTATTTCTCCATTTAACGTAACGTCTAAGCGATTTTTTGTGCCGGGAACTAAATTACTGGCTGTGAAATTCCCTTGGGCATCCGCAGTAAAACTTGCTAAAATCACCCGCGCATCATCTGCACGTGACACTAAAATAGTTGCATTCGGTGCTGTTTTACCAGAAATTGTCCCTTGTTTCGGATCAATCGTAATATTGCTAAAAGAAAGCGCTGCTTCTTGTCCTGAACTTGGAATATCAATTTGGACAGGTACACTATTCCGTTGATCAACGGTTGCGATTAATTGAGTAGTCGCTCCCGCTCTGGGACTAATTACTGTAAAATTGCCATTGGCATCCGCATAAAAAACACCTGCTTGTGCAGAAGCATCACCGACTACCGTTGCTGTAATGGTTGCATTAGGTAATGTAGTACCATTAATTTCATTTCTTTCAGGATTGAAAACAACATTGGTAATTGTAATGTTTGTATCAGGTGCTTGGTTTTGAGGGACTTCATTCGTTTCATCAGTTCCTGCAGAAGTCTGCGTGGCATTTTCTGACGGATTTTCCCCTGTCACATTAGAATTTTGACCCGCGACAGACGAATGACTACTTTTCATTTCTTGTTGGCTAGAGGATTTCTGCGTGGCTTTCTTTGTTTCTTGCTTTTGCTTAGAATCATTTGTGCTTGCTGTTTTTTTGTTTCCACATCCTGCTAGACTTAAAGACAATACACTGAACGTTAATATACTGAACAAAGCAATTTTTTTCATTTTTCGTTACCTCCAGAAATCTTTTTGTAACATTAATGTAACATTGTTTTAAAAATCTAGCAATAATTTTTCAACCGTTTTCCTTTTTGTTTAAAAAGAAAAAACCTGCACAAAGGCATTTAGCCTTTGTGTAGGTTTTTATCTGCTAAATGGATTTAATGTTTGCGATAGCTTAAATAGTAAAAGCCAGAAACAAAAATGGCGCCACCAATGATATTACCTAAATAAACAAAAATAAAATTACGGAAAAAGTCTCCCCACTGAACGCCGCCTTCAAAAATTGCGGCTGGAATGATGAATGCATTCGCCACACTATGCTGAAAGCCAATTGCAACAAAAATCATTACTGGAAACCAGATGCCTAATAGTTTCCCCGCCGCATCTTTCGCACCATAACAAAGCCATAAGGCCAGACCTACGAACCAGTTACAGCCAATACCTGAAATAATTGCTTGAAGCCAAGTTGCTGCAACTTTATGTTCTGCAAGAGAAAGAACCTGATTTAAATAGGCGCCGCTACTGGTTAAACCTAAATAATGACCAAAAAAATAGGCAACAAATAAGGCGCCAACCATATTTGCCAATGTAATTGTGACCCAGTTCACGAGTAATTCTCTGAAAGAGACCTTTTTAGCAAACCAAGCCGTACTCACTGCCATCATATTTCCTGTGATTAACTCACCACCAGCCATTAAAATAACAATTAGACCAATTGGGAAAACCGCAGCTCCCACTAAAGCTTGAACACTGGCTAAATCTGCTGGAATAGAGGCGGAAACACGCACATAAGCCAAATAGCCGAGGGAAATCATGGCACCGCCGATAAATCCTAAAATGAGTTTTGCTACCAAAGGCTTTTGAATTTTTTTCTGACCATTTTCAATACTAATACTTAAAATTTCATCTGGTGTATACAAACATTTCACTTCCTTTGTTTTTTGTCCTCCTTTACTTTACCCTTATATCACAGAATTTCAAGTACTTTTGTGTATTTTTTCACTAAAAACTGTAGTTCTTTTAATTTTATATGAAAACATCCTGAAACAAGTCCTATTTCTTGTTTCAGGATGTTTACTTATCCGTTTTTAAAGAGTTATCTTTTCACTTTAAAACAATAGGTTGCTATGGCTAACGATAAAAAGCTCAGGCCTAGGAAGCTCCCAACTGCTGAAGATTGTTCCCCTGTTTTGGGGAATTTTTTCTTGGCAATTTTAGTCGTATTATCCGCTTTTTTGACTGTTCCTGACGATTCTTTATTTGTCTGTATCTGTTTAGTTGCTTGGTTTTCTGCTACTGATTCCTTTGTTTGACTAGCCTTGGCAGAGGGCTTTGAATTACTTTGAGCGTCATTAGGATCTTGATTAGACTCTACCGCGTAAATGACAGAATTCTGGCCTTTGCTTTGACTGTTTTCGTTTAAAGTGCTTGGGGTGCTACTCTCACTTGTACTGTTGGTTGCGCTGGTCGTACTTGAAGCACTACTTTCGCTGGTACTACTGGTTTTACTGGTTGTACTTGGTGTGTTGCTTTCATTTGTATTGCTTGTTTCACTTGTCGTACTTGAGGTACTACTTTCGCTGGTACTACTGCTCTCACTTGTCGTGCTTGGCATGCTGCTTTCGCTGGTACTACTGCTTTCACTTGTTGTGCTTGGCGTGCTGCTTTCGCTGGTACTACTGCTTTCATTTGTCGTGCTTGAGGTGCTGCTTTCGCTGGTACTACTGCTTTCACTTGTTGTGCTTGGCGTGCTGCTTTCGCTGGTACTACTGCTTTCACTTGTTGTGCTTGGCGTGCTGCTTTCGCTGGTACTACTGCTTTCATTTGTCGTGCTTGAGGTGCTGCTTTCGCTGGTACTACTGCTTTCATTTGTCGTGCTTGAGGTGCTGCTTTCGCTGGTACTACTGCTTTCACTTGTCGTGCTTGAGGTGCTGCTTTCGCTTGTGTTACTAGTTGTCTCTGTTGATTTTTCAACTAACAGAAGTAACGCCGTTTTTATGGTTTGTGTTAATTGGTTAATACGCTTTTGTGCATCTGCAGGCGTTTTAAAGCCACCAAGTATTGGCTCTAATAATTCTTCATCTGACCAAGCAAGCAGTTGTTGTAACTGCTTAGAGCTTCCTTCGCCAGTTGTTGTATCTATTAAGGCTTCTTGCATGGCTTGCCAAGAGTCTGTGGTATATACAGATTCGTCTAATTTATGGACGCTTGCCAGTTCATTTTCTGCTTCTGCACGCTCTAGCGTGATATCGGCTTTTTTGACTAATACTTTCATTGCAGATTGCAAATTACTTGTTAACTGATCCACTTGTTCTTGAGTTTTGTCCCCACTCACCTGACCTTCTGCTAACAATTGTGTCGCCTGCTGATAATAGGAAGGAACAATCGTTTTAGGCCCAATGGCAGTGAATAGCTGCCAAGAGTAAACTGTATATTGGTTTGCTTCACCAATCGAAGCATAAACGGTTTGTAGCTGGGACAAATCAAGCTTTTTTGCAGGGGCCTCTACCGTCACCGGTACGTTCACTGTTACCAATGACCCTGTTTCATAAGTTAATTGAACAGTCACTTTTTGTTGGCCGATTTCATTTAAGACCTCTGGATTGACGATTTTAGCGGCTGGGACTGCTTCATCCGCGTCATTTGTATTTGCAACCAGTTGCTGCGGATCGATTGATTGTCCTTGCACAATCGTTGTAGCCACAGGGGTTGCTAAAGTATTTCTAACCGGAATTGGCGTATTTTTATATTGCTCATAAAGCGTTGGTGAAATTAATGATTCCCATGTTGCTGGCATTAAGCGATAGTCGGCCTCTGTCCAATTTTCTACCAATAATTGGCCGTTTTTAAGGCCATCATCTCGAGTATTGTCTTTCACAAAACTCGTTTCTGGTCGGAAACCACCGCCACTAGCGATTAACAATTCCCGACGTCGGTTTTGCGGAATATTGTGGTAGTTAACAAACTGATTGTTGATAAATACGCCATTGAACACATTGTTATTTCCTGTATGTCGATTGTATTCCATTCCAATTGCATATTGATTGTCCCAATACTTCCAATCAAAAATGTTATTAGCCACTAGCCAGTTGGATAATTCTGAAATAGCTCCCTCTGCTTGTGTTTCTGCCAAACCAATCTCTGGTGTTCCATACATAATGAGACCTGTATTTCGCAAATAATTATTCATAATCGTAATATTACGGCCTGATTTAAATTTAAATCCGCCAGCTGGACCATTTTGTAGTCCACGTAAATGATTCCCCACCACCGTGATGTTTTGAGCACCACGGAAATAAATTGCATGATCTCCCACCAGACCATTCAAGTCTTCATTATCATAAGGTGAATAGAAAAAATTATGTTGAACAGTTACATCCTTCAGCATATTAAAAGAATTAACCCCGGTGGATAGATAATTTTGTTCATTAGGTACTGAAATAGCACCAGCTTCAATGGCTGTTTGCAAACGTGTAATAGTCGCTGCTAAATCTGAACGACTGGTACTTTTAATTGCATCTAATTCTGTCACTTTTAACCCAAATAGATTGTCCACGATGTCTACATCTGACATATACTGGAAGCGACTTGGTGTTGAATAACCACCAATGTAAATCGCTCGGTTAAAATCAATCTTGGGTTGCATGTGTGCTGTGTCTCGCATGAAAATATTGCCTGAAATCTTAACGCCAATGTCTGCATTTAAATTGACCACAAATCCTTTTAATGGATTATAGAAGATATTGTTTGCTAGCGTTAATTGATTCGTCAATTTCAAGGTCACATTGATGCCATCAAAAGCAATATTTTGAAGTCGTACATTGGTTTTCGTTCCGTACGTAGTGTCTTTCAGTTGAATCGGTGTACCTGTAGCATTATGTAAAATAGTGGCTCCTGTTGTATCGCCAATTAATTGATAATTTGAAGAAATCGTAATATCTTTTGACAAAGCATAACTTCCCTGTGGTAAAAATAATGCCCGTCCTTCCTTTGCTGTCTGACTCAGTAATGTCTGTAACTTCTCTGTTTGATCCTCTGTGCTATTAGGTACCATCGCTTGCGCACCAAAAATTGTTGCATCTGTTGCATCAACTGGTTCAGCCGCTTCAGTCACCATTGGTAGACCAACCACCGTCAATAAACCAAATAGAAGAATAAGTATTGTTTTCTTCATGTGTTTTCCTCTTTTCATTCCGTTACTTCCAACGGCTTATTTTGTAAAAGTTGATACAGCGTAATAACACGACTGTCTTCGTATGCATAAATTTTTTTAAATTTTGGATTCATATGTAAGATACTTGTTACCTTTAACAAGTTTTGATTTGTGACTTCTAATTCTAAGGCCTCAACCAATTCCTTTAATCGAACACCGGCACTATTTTCTTCACAACTTAAGATTTCTTCAATTTGTTCCATCCGTTTTTTCATTCTATCCCGCCTTCCTTCCCTTGCTCTTTCTATTATATAGAAAAATTCTTGTGAGAACCCTCAATATTTTTTAACTGACTGTTAAAAAAAGTAGTAGTTCCTTTACTATCAATAGCTAATCATCTATTATTTACGATAAAAAAAGCAAAAAAAGTACCTTTTTGACATAATTTTCAGAAGAATTGACGCAGTATTTATTAAAAAACAACGAGAAAACGTCAATAAGTAGGTGTTGATTACCTACTTATTGACGTTTTCTTCTTGTCTTTTTTTACTTTTTAGAAAAATTTTTTTACAATTTATCGGACATATACCTCAAAAAAGCCCATTTTTTTGATTTTTTATTAAAGTGACGTGGTTCTTTTCTCGTTAATTTTTACTATTTTTTGGTTCAAACGATTATATTGCTCAAACGTTAACTCACTTGAAAGTAAAAAGATCTCTGGATGGCCCGTTTCTACATCTGCCAAAGAAGTCACTAATAGTAAATCAATATTTTGCCATTCTTCTTTGCTTGCTTCACTGTATCGTAAGACTTCCAATGCATAAAACCGACGAAAATTATTTTCAATCGAAAGTTTCACCCGTTCTTCTTCCAGTACTGGCAAGCCTGATTTTAACCCTAAAACAATTTTTTGTTCACGATGAATTAAATCATTAGAAAGCGCCAAAACACTAGAATAACGCAAAGCCAAAAATTCTTTATTTGTAAATAATTCATTGCCTGTTTGTTCGTAAAGTTGATTTAAGCCTTGGCTTAATTCTTCTAAAAGAACTGGATATTTTTCTTTAACTTTATTCCAAAAGACATTGTACATTTTCACATTTTGGACATAGTAAAGTTCGGCAAATAAATGTGTAGCAAACAAATAATAAAAAATTTGCGGACGAATTTTCTCTAATTGCGGCGTCATGTGTATTTCTTCTAATAAGAAATGTTGGACTAAATGAGTCAACATATAAACAGGCGCTTCAGACTCATCAAAATGCGCTAAAATTGCTTGTGCAGTGGCTTCGTCTTGATAAAATTGGTCATTGGCTAACAAGAAAAAGTACACAAAAGTTAAATCGTTTTTGTTAAGGAAAAGGGTTGTAGCTGTCATTTCTTCTATAAAGGCTTGGTAATGTTTATTACCTTCTAAATAAGTTTCTTGCTCGGCTGAAGGTCGATATTCGGCGCCTTGCGCACTACGGACTTTTGAGATAGCGACCATATATTTAACTCGGCGTATCACCGTTTCCGCAACTTCTACGTTGAAAAAAGCCATCATTTTTTGGACAGTTTGTGCGACTTCCGTTTCTTGTATATAGTCAAAAGGCCAAGTATCACGGATTAAGTCCATAAAAATAGTGTAAGCAAAATGGCGCAAATACGCTTCATTGCCTTCAATTTTCCAGGTGCTTTTATTAATCACTAACCCCAATGGCGCTAAAATTTCTGTAAACCCTTTAAGCAAGCGCCGAATCGTGGCATCACTGGTATGATATTTTGTTGTCGCTGGCACAATCCCATTAAATCGACCCCAGAATAAATCTTCCATTACTTGATAAGTTAAACTATCCCGAAAAATTGCTGTATAAAGTTTCTGGAACGCTTGGCTAGACGCCAAGTTCAAGCGATAGCCATGCCCCTTTTCAAAAGCCAAAGAAGCATCATTATCCACAGCATAATACGTAATGTCATCTTTTAGAAGCTCTACGTATTTTTTGACTGATTTTTTGTTTAATTGTAATTCTTCTGCTAACTCATTGATGTCAATCCAGCCTTCATTAATTGGCAAGTTTCTTAAAATAATAATTTTAGAAACGACATCTGTATCGAATATATCAACATATTCATCCCATTTCACTGTTCACTCAACTGCCTCTCTTCTGTTCTATTGTACACAAAATGAGAAATCTATTCCACGAAAAAATAACAGTTGTTTCTTTTATTCTTTCTTAGATGTGGACGTTTCAGGAACAAACACGTTGAGTCCCCCAGCTTCCACCGTTACTTTAATCGGTAAATCATCGGTAGGGTCGCCATCTGTTCGTGTTTGGACTTTCTTGTCTTTTTCGCCACTAATTTTAAATTGACTCCCAGAGAAATACACGACACCAGGAATTTCATTTAATTGTCCTCTGATAATTTTAGGTAAATAATAGACAAACTTGTAAAAAACTAACTTAGGCAAAATGATAATGTGGACTTCGCCGTCATCTGGCGTAGCATTGGCATCGAAATTGGTAAAGCCGCCAGCAGAATTCGTCATGGTCATCGTTAATAATTGGGCTTTGCCATGCCAACGTCTTTCATCGCCATCAATTTTTAGTTTGTATTTTTTCTTTTTCATTAATAAGCGGAAAAATTGCTTTGTAAAGGCTAAAGGACCATATTTTTGTTTCTCCTGTTGGGTCACATTTGCTGCTGTATCTGCTAATAGTCCAATCGTTAAGGTCGAAATCATCACATCTTGATTTACCATTCCAAAGTCAACTGGTGTGGTCTGTCCTGCCAAATTGGTCTCAAAGGCGTCTTCTTCTTTCAAAGGAATACTTAACACACGTGCAAAATTATTGACTGTTCCACCTGGAATAATCCCTATTTGATAGTCACGAATGGTGTCTTTAAAATTTTGAACGGCATGATGAATGGTCCCGTCACCACCAATGACGACCAAGACACCCACTTGATTTTCTTTGGCATTTTTCCGCATTTCTTCAGGATCGATGTCTGGATTGGAAGGTTGCAAAATAACCGCTTCCCCTCTCGCTTCTGCAGCTTTTTTAAAGCGTTCTGCAATCTCTTTACTTTCACTACTTCCTGAAGTTTCGTTGTATAAAACCATCATCTTTTTCATCATTCTATCCTCATATCTCTAACTAAATTTCTTGCACATGTAAAGTGTACAATATTTTAGCCAAAATACCTAAAGATAGCATCGAAAAACAAAGGCTGAGGCACAAGCGGTTATCTCCAAGAACCCCGTAAGTTCTGTTCAAAGGCTAAACTGAGATGAAGGCTTACCTGAGAATGTCAATAAGAAGGAGCTGCTTTTGTTCAGTTGATTAGCTTAAGATGGAAAAAAATAGGCCATCCGTCGAAAGGACGGATGGCCTGTTTTTTTATAGTTTTTGCTTATTTCTTGCTCTTTTTATAGAAGAGCCAACTTGCCAAACCGACCAACAGGAGGCCGATAAAGACAAAGAAGTAATTGACTTGTGTGTTGGTTTTCGGTAAACCAAGCCAACCTGTCTCTCTAGCTGCTTGTTTCGTTGTTGGCTGATTTGGTTTTGTTTTTTTGGATACAGGTTGTTTCTCGTTAACAAACGTGCCCGCATCCACGAGTTCAGGTTTGTCTTTCGCTGTTGCCGCAATAGTGAATGCGACTGCTTGCTTAGACAGTTGGTAACCATCCGGTGCTTTTGTTTCCACAAAGGTATATTTTCCTGGTTGTAAGTGGTTCACTTGAACTAACCCTTGGTTGTCAGAACGTAATGAACGAGCGACAGTTTGCCCTGTCTCTGCATCTGTCACTTTAAATTCAGCACCTACTAAGGCATTCTTTTGCTGGTCAATTTTCACCAGCTTGGCAGCACCTTGGTAATTAATAAAAGGTGCTTTAAGTACCACAGTGGCTGGTTTGCCTTGGTTGTCTTTGGCAATCGTAAAGCTTGCGCTTGGCGTTTCATTAAGAAGATAGCCAGTTGGCGCTTGTGTCTCCACAAAACGATACGTTCCCGGTGCTAAGTTTTTCGCAATGACTTTGCCTTGCTTGTCAGACATCAGATTGGTTTGTCCAGCTACGGTTTGCCCTGTTTCATCAATGACCTTAAACACCGCACCTGCCAATGCTTCACCTGTTTCGTTTTCTTTGGTTAATTGAGCAGTTCCTTGATAATTGATAAGATCGCCTAAAGCAATTGGCTGCTCTTTTCCTAATTGGGCGGTTACATCAAATGGATGTGGCGTTGTGTCTAACAGATAGCCTGTTGGTGCTTTCGTTTCCACTAAAACGTAATGCCCTTCATTCAGACCTTTAGCGTAAATTTCGCCAGTCTTGTCCGTTGTTATTTCAGAAACTTTCTCTCCTGCACGATTCAAGAATGTTATTGGTGAACCTTGTGGCTGATTCTGATTATCGGCGTTGTAAATTGCAAAAACTGCACCCGCTAAGGTTTGACCTTGCTCATTGACTTTACGTCCCGTTACTTCCGCTTGATAATTTACAAACTCTAACTCATCTAGTGGTTGTTTATCATTTGAATTCTTCTTCACTACAAAATAAATGGGTTGTTTATTGACGATATAGCCATCCGTTGCATCCATTTCATCTAATTCATAACTACCAGCGCCTAAATCCTCCATAGCCAATGAACCATCTTTTTCAGAAGTTACTTCTCTTTCAAAGATTTTTTCCCCGTTTTCGATTCGATACAATTTAAAAATTGTTCCTGGAAGTGGGTTCGCATTGGCATCAATTTTCTTAAAGACGGCACGTCCTTTGAAATTGGCGAAGGCCCCTAATTGGAAGATCTCCGGATCGCCTTTGAAATCACCACGAATTTCTACTTTTACTAATTCAGGATAAATAATATAATCTGCGCCATCTGGTAATTTTGGTGCTTTGATTTCTTTGTAATAATAGGTACCTGGCGCCAAGTCTCTAAAGATAATTTTGCCATCTTTGCCACTCGTTGCTGTAATCCCTAATGATTGTTTATTGTGATCATATAGTTCAAAAACAGCACCTGCTAATGGTTGGTCTGCGCTATTCGTTTTCACGATTTGGAAAGCCCCTTTGTAATTCACAAAGTTGTCACTAGCAACAACGACCGCTGGTTTACCAGCATTTTTCTCAGCAATTTCAAATGGGACTGGCATGGTATTTAACAAATAGCCTGTTGGCGCTTTGGTTTCTACAAAGCGATATTTACCTGGGGCTAAGTGCTCTGCAATAATTTTCCCTTGACTATTTGTCGTCAAGCCTGTTTGAATCGTTTGTCCCTTCGCATCAAGCACTTTAAATGTCGCACCACTTAATAAGTGTCCATTCACATCTTTTTTGATTAATTTAGCTGCGCCTTGATAGTTAACAAAGTTAGCCGTTGCTATAACTGTTGCTGGTTTGCCCCGATCGCTTGCTGCAATCGTGAAAGCACTTGGTTCAGTGTTTAAAAGGTACCCTGCTGGCGCTTTGTTTCCACAAATTGATATTTGCCTGGGGCTAAATCCGTCACTGTGACTTTTCCGTTTGCATCCGAAACTAAGTGTTCTCGAACCGCTTGTCCTGTAGTATCAAGGACTGAAAATTCAGCACCTGCTAATGGATTGCCTGCTTGGTCTTTTTTAATTAGTTCAGCAGAACCTTGGTAATTAAGCATTTTAACATGAACATCACGAATTTGTCCGCTCGTGTTTTGTGTCACAATGAACCGTTTGGGTGTCGTGTCTAAAAGATAGCCTGTCGGTGCTTCGATTTCTGTGAACTGATAAAGCCCTGGTTTTAAACTATCCACCTCTAACTGGCCATTTGCGTTGGTTCGATCCGGCGCAAGGGGAACTTCTTCCCAATGAGTAAACGGCGTGGTTACGGCATGCTCTAATTTAAAGCGTGCATTGACTAACTTTTTGCCCTTCTCATCTGTTTTTTCTAAAATTACTTTATTGACATTGTTTTTAATAATAGTTGGTTGTGCACCATCTGCTGAAGTTTCTTCATCAATAGTGATGACTTGACCTTTAGCTAATTCATCCGAAACTGTATAACCTTCTGGTGCTTTCGTCTCCACCAAAATGTATTGCCCTTGTGGCAACCCACCAAATGTGATAACCCCGGTGGCATCTACTGTACCTTCACGTAGGACTTGTGTTTTGGCTTGGTCCCAAATTTGGAAATGGGCGCCTGCTAAAATAGTCGTCCCATCCATGGCTGTTTTCTTCAGCTGAATTTTGCCTTTAGTCCCTGTGGCATGCCCGCCACTGTGATCAATGTCAACGACCACATCGCCATTGTCATCCCCATGAACGACTTCTGAACCATTTCCAGTAATTGACACTTGGTTGGATACCGTGTCTGTACTCCCCGCTGCTGAAGAAGTCACTAAACTACGATATTCCATATAATAAGGTGCTTCAATATGGGCCATTTTAACGACAATTTTTTGTTGTCCTGTTTCATTATCGGTGGTAACTTCCAGTGTGTAATCTTTTCCTTCTTCTAAAATAACAGATTTATCTGGCGTAATAGTTCCGTCTTCTGTTACGTTGGTACCGTAAATCACCAATGACTCGGGATCTAGCACTTGGTTTGGTGAGGGTGTATCAGTAATAACCACATCGTCTAAAACCGATTGGGCGCCATTGATCATTACATGCCAGTACACATGATCTGGATCATCTTTGTGGTATTCGCCACCTTTTTTCACTGATTCGCCACCATGTTGAATAGAAACTTTTCCTGTCACATCACGTGAAGAACCTTGGTTTGTATAAGATGCGGTATTGTCATAACTAGCCGAACCTTCGATAACTTTTTCATCAACAGACGTCTTAAATTCAATCACATACGTACGACTATCATTAGGAAAATCAACACGCCAAGTATTTTGGTTTTTCTCGCTTGGTTCTTCCATTGTGATATCCGTCAACGGTTGCGCTGGTTTCACTTTTTCAACCGAACCATCTGGCTTTGTATTGCCTTCATAGACTTTCAAGCTCCCAGCCAAATAGGTTTGATTGGCTAAAATTGGATCCGTCAAAAAGGCGTCGACTAAACGATTATTACTTAAATTAACCGCAAGCGTCCAAGTGATTTCTTTGGTAACGGCATTGTAAACACCGCTTTTTTGCGCATTTAAATCAAAAGCAGGTAAAGGTTTAAACGGTTTACTATCTTCTGAATGATGATTGTTTCCTGCTTCATCCGTCCAATCAATGGCAGCGGTATTTCGATAATGGTCCAACGCAGGATTGTTAGCGTCTAACTCGGTAACATCGAAAAAGGTAGTATAAGTTATGTGGAAGGCATCACTTGTTTTGGCATACGCCCCTATAAAACTTACCTTAAAGCCTGTTTCACCTTCTGCATTACGAGTTATTTCTACCATGAAATCCTTGCCTAACGTCAACTGAGCACCAGTGGTTGTATCTTTGACAACCAACGAATTGGGTACCATAGTTAAGCCAGGAACTGGTTCGTACGTATCCGTAATCACGGCATTTTCCATCAAATAATTATTTTGATTCACAGCTAACGTCCAACCAATCGTCGAATTTTGATAATCAACTGCACCAGTGTTTTTAATAATATTTTGTTGACTGGCTGTGCCATCACCTTCTGAATGCTGACCAGTACCAACATCCACACGATTATTCACGGCAACATCGCCTTCGACAATTCCATCAACTTTGGTTTTATAATCAATCTTGACTGCGCCATTCACATCATGTAAAAAGTCAATTGCAAAGGAACCGTCTCCTTTGATTACCACTTTGTAATCTTTTCCTTCCACAAGTTCTGCTCCAACGACTTCATTTCCTTTGTCATCAAACGTCACTGAATATAAATGTAAAGAATCTGGTTCAAACGTTAAATTATCCCCCATTGTGTCTGTAATGACTGCTTGGTCTTTTGGAATGGTTTGTTCACCATAGTTGTAGTTAATTTCCCAAGTGAATTCTTGATTGGCTTCGTCGTAATCTATATTGCGCTTGTCTAACATTTTGCCATATGTGGCGGTAACAGTTGCTTCAGCATCTAACCCATTTGGATTATTATCACTTGTTAACGTCGCGTGATTTTTAAAAGGCACATCGCCGCCGCCATCTGGAATAACCGACTCGTCAATCGTCGTTTGGTACTCAAGACGATACGCTTTATTGGTGTCACCTTTAATCGTCACATTGCCATTTTTATCAACGGTATATTCATCTGGACTAAGTTCGCGACCCACTTCTTTAATTGTTCCATCAAGATTCATCACTAACTCATAGACTTTCACTGACTTAAAGGTATTCCCTGTTGGCCATGTTTCCGTCACAGTTGGATTTGTTTGATCTTTCATCGCTTGATTGATATCTACCGTCCAAGTAATCGCACTAGGATTGGGCGTTCGATCAAAATGGCCTTGTTTATCAATTTGTTGTTCGGTATCTGGGACAATTGGAATCACTACAGGCGGCAAATCTTCTTGTGTAGGAATATCAATCACCCAATCTCCTGGACCCCGCCCATCTGAATCATTCAAATGAGTATCTAAAGAAAAGTCCCCGTGAATGTCACTTTCAGACGTGATTCGCTCATTAAAGGTAAAACGAACCGTACCATCTTCACTAATTGTGTAGGTTCCATAGACATTGCCTTCTGCATCAACTAAATCACCTGAACCGGGTTTATTAGGTTTCAAATTGCCAGGTAATTGAAACTCGAAGTAATCGCCTGCTTTCATTTGTTCTCGCACATCTTCTGGAATCGACCAGTTAAAGTTCCAATGAATGGTCACATCTTCTTTATACGGCGGTGTTGCTGGTGTGCCATCAGGATTTAAATAAATCGGATCTTCAAAATTATCGATAATCGTTGTTTCATCACCTGTAAAATAGTCACTGATATCTGTTGGTCCTGCTACGCGCGGTTTGACAGTCGTAGACTCGGTTGTTTTACTTTCTATCGCTTTTGTCGTGCTGGCGACAGTTTCTTCGGACGAACGAGGAACAGAGGAGTTTGTAGATGCTTCTTCTGTTGAACCTTCATTCGCTGATGCGGCTGGCGAACTCGTGATTGCCGTTGATTCTGTCGGATCAGTACCAGTATTTAACGTCAACGCTCGTTGCTGTTGTCCATAAGAAAACGTCACATCTTCTGTAGCTGTAGGGTTCAACGTTAAGACTAACGTATCTGCTAACGCTTGCTGATTCAATTCAATTTGAATCTGTTTCTTCTGGTCATCCACTTGAATCTTGCGCGTATTATTGGGCGCTGCCCAATGTGCAGCTTTGATTGACACATTGGCACTATAATGCACTACAACCTCTTGTGTTACTGGTTGTGCTTTTCCTTGAAGCGCTAAGGTCATTTCTTGTTGGCTGGTTTGCTTCACTTCTCCTAACGTTAACTGGCCATCGCTGTTAACATCTTCCGCCAAAGCCATGAGTGGTGTGCCATAATTTAGAACAAGTAACAAACACATCAACCCGTAGAGCCAACGGTTTACCATTGGTCCATTCTTTCTCATTTCTTTCATCCTTCCTCTACTAACGACACATAGAAGAGAACGTTCACTTCGTACCAATTTTTTATTTTAAACCAAATAAGTGAGTGCTCTTCTGTTGTCTTTCTTCCTTGCTAAAACAGACAGCCAACACACCTTTTCTTTTTATCTCCTCAAAACGCACTCTTGCTTCGAATGCGGATTCATTTTCTGCTTTTTCCTATAGACTCTTCTATAAGAATAAGAAGAGTATAACGAGATTTTTCAGCAAAAATTATCAACAACTTCTCCTCCAAATAGAAAAAGTTGATGAAATCCCAGAAACCCTTTTCATCTTTATGAAAACACGTCCTTATCCTTTCTTATTTTTACTATTCCTTCTTCCACTATACCGTTTTTTTTAATTTTTTTCATAAGAACTAACCAGACAAAAAAGCCTATTTGTATAAGCTATTTAAGCTAAAAAATCAATAGACTCAAATTATCATTCTTGTTATTTAAATGTTTTATATAAACTGGTTGTTTTTCTTAATAATTTTTTGCTCTACCATTTTTTGTCCATGTTTTCTTCCATTTGACACATTCAGTTCTTCTTGATTTTTAAGAATAGATACAGTAGCATAAGAACAACTAGTTCTTTCACTGGCAATTGTCAAATGTCATTTAGAAAAGAATGCCCTATCTGTATTATCTGAAAAATCAAACAATCATAACCAATTAGAAAGGTGGTTATTATGTATAACTTATTAACCAAACAGGAAATTCAGTTACTTTCCCTAATTGAATACTTGTATGACAGTAAAGAAAAAGTCCCCATGCAAGTACTCCGACGAAAATATGAATTTTCCCATTACAATATCAACAATTTATTGAATCAATTAACTTTGTTAATTTCTCGAGTCAATACACATGAAAATGTACATATTCGCATCATTAATAATCAACAGTCCATAGAATTAGTTGCCGATGAAAATATCCCGATTGAGTTAATGAAAGAAGCTGTTGTCCGCGGGTCACTAACCTATATGTTAGCCCTGGATTTACTTTTAAAACGCTACACTTCAGCCAAAGATTTTTGTGAAGAGCACTTTATTAACTTTTCTATTTTTAAACAAGTCAGTGACCGTTTAAATAATCATCTAGCTAGATTTAATTGTTATTTAAACTTAAAAAGACGAGAAAAAATTTGTGGCAACGAGAAAGATTTTCGCAGTTTCTTTTATTCCTTATTCTTCATTTCAGGAACTTCTCTAGTACCATTTCTATCTAAGACTAATCAAGCACAATTGCAGAACTTCATTGAAATCATCAAAAACCGTTACCCTTACTTTACATATACTGATTTACGCAAATTAAAATTAATTATGTCCATAGGTTTACTCCGTTATCAATCCGGTTTTACAATCACCAATTATCCAGAAGTTGCTGCTATTAATTTGGCCTTTCCTTATTCAGAATTCCAACTATTAGTGAATGATTGTTTTATTGATGAACAAAAAGAGCCTGACACTTGGCAAGCTGAGATTCATTTTTATTATGATTTCTTCAGCACATTAACGATGTACTCTCTGGTCCAAATGGAAACCATCAACTTTGCCAACTTAGCGATCATGGGAATGGATAACAGTCCACACGCTACTTGGATTTTTGAAAAATGTACGCAATTACAGTTGGATTTAAGCGCAATAGAAGTGGTCTTTTTATTGGTTAATTTATCCAATGCCAGTGAACGACTGATTCATTTCCCTGTGGAAGAGGAATTGAGCTATGAGGTTGCTAATGTCTCTCTGTATGAAAAACAATACCCAAATGTTTCACGAACAACCAACTATTTCTTAAAGCGTTTGCCTTTTGACAAACAACATCCACTAGATGCGTTATTTAAAGAAACCATTTTTTTAATTATTCGGAGTGTTTTATTAAATAAACAAATTCCTGTTAAAATTTTACTTCATTCATCTATTAATCAGATACAAGAAAACTGGTTAGCAAAGGAAATCAATAATTATTGTGATGTTCCTTTGAAATTCGTCAATCATATTCAAGAAGTGCCTGACTTAGTCATTACTGACAAAAATAATCCGCTTTTTCACGCCAGCAAAACCTTTTATTGGCATCCCGTTCCTTATTTAGACGAATACTATAACCTAAAACAAGTAGTTCGCAAAATTTATTTTGCCAAATTACGTGGGGAAAACAGTTTGGAGGGAATCGGATGTTAACAGGGTTACTTGATGTACCTTATCGTAAAAGTTTTGCTCTTTTAGAAGAATTACTCGAACGTCGTGAAGCAGAAGAGCAAACATTGGCGATTTCTACTTTAGCCACTCAATTAAAAATGCAACAAAATACCATTCTACAATCCGTGGCTTTGCTCCAAACAGAAATTGAAAAGAACGGCTGGGAGAACTTATTTTCTTTATCAGCAAATGCCAAAGAAATTACATTTTGGTTTGCACCCTATTTCCAACTGTCATTTTTGATGCCCTACTTTGTCAAAAAAAGTTTCGCGTATCAAGTACTGACCTACGCCTTTAATCATAATGCAATTGATAGCAAACATTTTGAAAAAGTCCTAGAAATTTCTTCATCAACCTTTACGCGAAAAATTGGACAATTAAACCAATGGCTCCAAAAATATCAGATTGAAATCAATTTAAAACGTACCAATGTGTTGGTGGGCAAAGAAAAAGATATCCGGATTTTCTTTATGATGCTTTTTTGGAACAATTACTCTGAAGGGGATTGGCCGTTGTACACGATTACTAAAAAAGAAGTCCATAGTCTCTTTCGACGTTTAAAACACTCTGTTTCTTTCAATACAACACAAGATTTTACAAAAGACTTAATTTTTTCTGCTGTGATTTTAGCGCATTGGAAAGAGGGCTTTTTTATCAAAGAAACTTTCGTGGAGGAAGAAGCGATTGTTAATCCCTTTGTTAATCTGAGTGAATTTGAATTGTTTTTTAAAGAAGAAGCCTTACACCAAGTTCCAACAAAATTTATACAAAAAGAAGGCCTTTTTGCCTTTTTCTTATTGACGATTAGTGTCAGCTACGCCACACAAGATGTCTTGGAAATTCCTGCAGCACGGATGCATATGGTCCAGCTATTAGGCTCACCCATTAAAGAGATCATTTATCAACTAACGTCTTTTTATCAAATTAAATTGACATTTCACGAGTATCTTTATCTATATACTTCTATCCAAAATTTAAGTGTCTTTTTTAAGACCTTTGTCACGATTGCCAATCCATTTGTGCAAGAAAGCTTTTTAAAAGAAGCACTTCAAAAAAATCCAAGTCTCTACAAAGATGTGAAGCGCCTTACAATTGAAATGCTTCCGACATTGATTGGCAATGAAAAATTGTTAGTTGACTGCTTGTTTATTCTTTTTTGTACATTGAAAACGAAATCTTTACCACCGATTCGTGTCTTAGTAAGGACCAATCAAAGTAATTTAATTTTAGATACCCTTTATGAAAAGCTAAGTAAAGCCGTGGATAAAAAATTAATTTTTGTCGCTTCACCAGAAAAGCCTTTCGATGTAATTATTACAGATATCTTTTCAGAAGTTAGTGTCAAATCAACGGTTCCCACTTATTATGTTGATTTTTCCGCTAGCATTGGTGAACTAGCGCAAAGCTTAGAAAATTTAAATACACAAATTGTCACCAAACAAAGTCCACGCCACTTTTAAAAGTTTTCACGTGAAACATTTTAAGTGATAAAAATTACAAAAAACGCCAAAAGGTAGCAGAAAAACTGCTACCTTTTGGCGTTTTTTACGAAAATTTTCAATGTTCCACTCTAGTGATACCGAAACGTAGAACATTCATTTACTAACTACTCATTTTACATGACGTTGTTATTTTCTGTCACCAATTCTAGCTCTTGCAAGTAATGATCCAAAGTCGCGTGATGTTGATCGACATCGGCTAACTCTGTTTCAATTTTAGCTAAACGCGTGTTCATGCGTTGAATTTCCGTTAGTGTTTGTTGTAAAACGTTTAAAATCCGTTCATCGTTAGGCATTGAAATCACTCCTTGTCCATTTATAGTTCTGAGCCGTGTTCAATCTCTTCAATCGTTTCAAGAGACAAATCTTTGGCATCATTTTTAGCTTTGTGGAAGACCATATATAAAATAGTACAAACGATTGGGATACAGCCTGCTAAGAAGTACATTTGTTGGAATGACATAAAGTTACGTAATTCACCTAAAACGTACGGACCAACCCCTAATCCAAGGTCTAAACCGATGAAATAAGTCGATAAAGCAATCCCGATACGGTGAGGACTTGGGCTTTCTTGAAGACAAACCGCTTGGCCATTTGACATGAAAGTACCATAACCTAAGCCAATTAACCCACCTGAAACTAATAACATCCAACCAGACGTAGTCATACTTAATAAGAATAAGCCTAGTGTTAAGAAAATGTAGCTCGGATACATGACGTAGCGTTCACCCTTGACATCGAAAATCCGACCTGTCGATGGACGTGTTAAGGTAATCACGACCGCATAGACGATAAAGAAGAAGGTGCTGACGTCAACTAAATCGATTACTTTGACATAAGAAGATAAGAAAGATAAGACACTTGAATAAGCAAGACCCATTAAAAAGGCGATAAATGTAATAAATAAAACTTTCTTTTCAACAAAACTATCAAAATTCCATTTAGATAAAGCTTCACGATGTTCAGGTGTTAACTCAATATTTTTCACTGGGAAAATGAAGCAAGCAATGGTTGTTAACAAAATTAAAATAATTGAAAAGTTAATAATGACATGGAAGTTGGAAACATTTAACAATAACATCCCAATAAATGGTCCAATGCCGGCTGCTAAACTAGTACTCAACCCATAATAATTGATCCCTTCCCCTTTTTTGTTTTTAGGGATATAGGCGGTAACAATTGCGTTGGTCGCTGTCGAAACGGTTCCGTAACCAAACCCATTTAAAAAACGGACCAGATAAAGAATGCCCATACTTGGCATATACATATACGCAACAGTCGTTAAAAGATAAAACAAAGCCCCATAACGTAAGACTTGTTTACGCCCAATCAGTTCAAGGAGTTTCCCCATGAAAAGTCGTGCAAGCAATGTCCCGATGATGTAAATTCCTGAGGCCAAACCCGCTTGACCTAAAGTAGCGTGTAAGCTATCTTGCGCAATCACCGCAATAATAACCATTAATAAATAATAAACAAGATAGACAATGAAATTAATCACTGTAATACTGATAAAGCCTTTATTCAAAAGCTTTGTTGGTGTTTGTTCTGTCATAATTCTTTGAATTCCTCTCTCTTTTGTTCTGTTTATTTTGTGTTGCTATTTTTCAATAAAAGACCGCTATCCCCTCACTTTGATGACTTATCAAAAAATTTTCTGAAATTCATTTGCAGTTATTACTATACGAGATATCCGTTACAAAAAAATGTAAATTTGTGAATGATAAACGTTATCTACAAATAACTTCAACAAATGTTGTTGATTTTTGTTGAAAAGCCAAAATGACTAATGATTTTAATTAAAATAAGCTCTTGGCTAATTGCTCAAAATTTACTTTTCATACGAAACTTCCTCATACATAGAAAAAGAAAAATAGGGCATAAGTCGAAACGACTTATGCCCTATTTTTTTAAACTTTCTCTATTTTCGTCCTAAAATCCATGAAACGATGGCAACTAAAATCACTGCCCCGATAATCGATGGCACTATAGCCATCCCAGCTAAGCTTGGTCCCCATGTGCCTAAAATGGCTTGACCAATCGTTGAACCAACTAACCCTGCAATGATATTGGCAATAATGCCCATCGATGATCCTTTTTTAGTAATTGCTCCAGCGATTGCCCCAATGACACCACCGACAATTAATGCCCAAATAAAGCCCATGATTGTTTCCTCCCTTTAACTGTTTATTCTACACGTGGTTCCATATTTTCTTTGACTTGTTCTGTTCCTTTATTCACAGCTTTTTTTGCTTTTTCTGTTTGTTCAGAAGCAAATTCACCGGTACTTTTGGCAGCGCCTGTGACTTTATCTTGAACCGTTTCGCTATCTTCTTCGTATTCTTCTTTTGATTTGATATCAACTACGTTAACATTCACTTCAATCACATCTAAGTGGGTCATTTTTTTCACTTCACGGCTGATTAATTCTTTCATTTTTTCGTAAATGTCTTGAATATCTTTGCCGTATTCTACTACGATATCCATATCAACAGCGACTTGTTTTTTACCAACTTCGGTATCAATACCCGCTGTGACGTTATCTGTGTTTACTAATTTTTCAGCAATATTTGAGAAAAAGCCGCCATCGACTGTTAATAGACCATCGACATTTTCTAAGGCTAAACCGATAATTTTTTGAACGACTTTATCTTCAAATGTTAATTCACCTTTGATTGCATGATCTTCTGGTGTGTGTGGTCCGTTTCCTGCTGGTTTTGGTACATTATTGAATTTTTCGTTACTCATGGTTCATTCCTCCTAGTTTCTTCTATTATTGCTTTATTTTTAATAAAATAATAACCCATTATTGAACACGAGGTGCCGTGTTTTCTTTGACTTTTGTCTTGCCTTTAGTTACCGCATGTTTGGCTTTGTTGGTTTGTTTTGACATAAAACTACCTGTCGCTTCAGCGGCGTTGCCAAGTTTATCTTGGACCGTTTCACTTTCTTCTTGGTACTCTGCTTGTGTTTTGATATCTACTACATTGACATTGACTTCGATTACTTCCAAGTGAGTCATTTGTTGGACTTCACGAGTAATAACCTCTTTCATTTGATCATAAATGGTCTCGATATCTTTCCCATATTCGGCTACAATGTCCATATCCACTGCGACTTGTTTTTTGCCGACCTCGGTGTGAATGCCTGTTGTAACATCTTCACTGTTAATCATTTTATCTCGTAAATTCGAGAAAAAACCGCCGTCCACAGTTAACAAACCGTCGACTTCTTCCAAAGCAATGCCAATAATTTTTTGGATTACTTTATCCTCAAACGTCAACTCACCTTTAACAATCGATACATTTGCATTTTCCATAGCCAAAACCTCCTATTTATGATGAAAATAATTTTTGACAATGCCTGTCTGTTCCAAATACAAACCTAGCCAAATACCTAGTCCTGTCAGGAGTACTACTAACAATGTTTTAAAGAAGCCGATTGACAGAAACAAGATTGCAAAAACTAAGCCGACTAGGCCACCAATTAACGGAACGGCATATTGTTTTATCCATTCAACCATTGTACATCCCTCCTACTCCACACGTGCTTGTGTTTGCTGTTGTTGTGGTCGTTTCATTGATTGAATATCTTCAAAATGAACATCAATCGTAATCTTGTGACCAGTTCCCACCAAACGAGCAAGCCGTTCTTCCATTGTTTTTGACCAAGCTTCTGTTTGTCCAATTAAATCTGCCGTTCGTTTCAGTGTGCCTTTAACATTGACCTTAATGCGCCGTTTTGTCGCCTTTACACGAATGGTTGGTGCTTCCAGAAAGTCACTGTCTTGCAAGCTAGAGCGTACAAATCCTTCGATGGCTTTACGGTGTAACACTAACTTTCCTTGCTCTTCTTTTAATTCAAACGTGCCTTTTCTTCTTGGGAATAAAAGAATGAATAAAAAGAGAAAGAGCATAATTCCTAGTAAAACTAGCGCTACCCAAAAGATTGCTTGACGTGCGTACTCGTTGTCTTGCAAGAACCATTGAACATTATCTGGTGGTTGCCAAGCTGTATCGGCTGACCAAGTGGTGATGGCCACCGCGCCAAATAATGCCATTAAAATCAGTGAACCTAGAAGCAAAAGTATTTTAACAACTTTATTCACGGAACATCCCTCCTAAAGATTAATTGCTTCTCCACCAGTTACGCCATAAACTTGAGCCGTAACATAACTTGCATCATTGGACGCCAAGAAAACATAAACAGGGGCTAATTCAGCAGGCTGACCCGCACGTTCCAGTAAAGAATGTTGCCCAAATTCTGGCAACTCTTCAATTGGTTGTCCATGATCTAACTGTAACGGTGTCCAGATTGGTCCTGGAGCCACGCCATTTACCCGAATACCTTTTGGTGCCAGTTGTTTTGCTAAACCAACGGTAAAGTTGGCAATTGATGCCTTCGTTGCTGCATAATCCAACAAATGCTCACTGGGATTAAAGGCTTGGACGGAAGTCGTTGTCACGATGCTACTTCCGGCAGGTAAGTGAGGCACTGCTGCTTTGACAATGCCAAACATCGCAATAATATTGACATGGAAAGTGTCTATCACTTGTTCCATTGGCAATTCTTCAATAGCAGCACAGGAAATTTGTTGGGCTGCATTTAAAACGAGGGTATCCAAGCCGCCTAAAGATTCACGAGCTTGTGCAACCAATTCTTCAGGTGCCTGTTTATCTCTTAAATCTGCTGGCAAAAGAACGACTTTTCGGCCAGCTTCTCGTATATAGTGCGCCACTTCTTCGGCGTCTTTTTCTTCACCTGGGAAAAAATGTAAGGCGATATCTGCGCCTTCGCGAGCAAAAGCAATCGCCGCAGCTCGTCCAATCCCAGAATCACCGCCTGTAATTAATACCCGACGATTTTCTAATTTGTGATTTCCGACATAGCTGTCTTCCCCACAATCTGGTTTAGGGACCATTTTGTCCTGTAATGCGGGAGTTTCTTGATCTTGTTGCGGAAATCCATCACTATAAAATAACTTTCTTGGGTCTTTTAAGTTTGGTTCTGTCATTAAATCTCCTCCCTTTCTACTATTACCTTAATACAATTTTTTCTTTTTGAAAAATATTTGAGCACATAAAATAAAAAAAAATATTTTTAATACTCATTAAGCGAAATTTTTGGCAAAATTATCTAAAAGCTGATTTTATTTTTCAAAATAGCGTTTAATTGACCTTTTTTATCAACATTTGTTATTGACATATGATGTCCAATTCGCTTAAATAAGAAAGAAGCCCAACAGGCAAAAACAAAAATATTTAGAGATAATTGAGGAGTTACCGCCAATGAGAAATGTTTTACAAGACTACTTAGATGAACATTCCTTTCGAGTCGTTGTAAAAAAGAAGAAAAATTATTTAACTTATGAAGGACTGCAAGATCGTTATGCCTATATTTTAAAAAGTGGCATCATCAAAACTAGCGTTATTTCCAAAGACGGTCGTGAATTTAATTTACGTTATATCAACAATTTGGAAATTGTTTCATTGCTACGTGATGAATATTCAGAATTTATTGATGCACCTTTTAATATTCGCATCGAATCTCCACAAGCAGAACTTTACCAAATCGACCGTGTTCAATTTTGGCGGGATATCAATAATAGTAAAGACTTGCAAATGTATGTCAAAGAATACTATCGGGACCGTTTAATGCATTCCATGAAAAAGATGCAGCAAATGTTGATGAATGGCAAATTTGGGGCCGTTTGTACACAAATCTATGAAATGTACGATTCATTTGGCGTAGAAACAGAGGAAGGTATTTTAATTGATTTCGTGGTGACCAATGAAGAAATTGCACATTTTTGTGGGATAACTTCTGCTAGTAGCGTTAACCGGATGATGCAGCAACTAAAAGAGTTAGGGGCAATTGAACTACGTAACCGCAAAATTTTGATTAAAGATTTAGATATGATTAGAGATAACATTATTGTTTAACATCAGCACCCCCCGCAAGTTTGACCTTGCGGGGGGTGCTTTTTATTTTTCAGTGACAATATTCAATGGAAACTGACCTTTTTCTAAATTAAATGTCCGACCAGCCGTCAGCTGAAGCATTTCTTTTTTCATGCCTTCCGCCAAACGTACATCGCCAAAGCTTTCAATCATATCAATAACGGCGATTACTTCTTTATAATATCTCATTTTGCCAGTGTACAGATAATACGTAAGGTTTTTTAAGTAACGTAAGTTAAAATGAATATAGTAGATTTCAGCAGGAATCGTGGTAACACTCACTAGCGCTAAATATTCCCGAGCTTTCGCATAATTTTTCTTATAAAGTTCCCCAGTAATGATATTTAGGTAAAAACCATAGGCAACATTTAGTGTTTGGGTATCACGTAATTCAGCATCTTTGACAGGAAACATCTGCTCAAGAATCTGAAGGACTTCATTTTCAGAAAACAAGGCGGCAGGATTAGTCACCATTTGATAATCGTAGTATGTATAGTAGCTTTTGCTAGAGATAAGCGCGAGAATTACCATTCGATCGGTTTCATCAAATTCTGGAATTTCCTCCCAATCATTACTAAACGTTAATTTAATATCTGTGTAAATAGACATTTCCAACGCATTTTTATGAGGATTGCGCTCTAATTGATAAAAATAATGAATCAGATTCTTTTTTTCACTTGTATTGTTCAACCCCATTTGACAACATTCAATTTGATGTTTGACTTCTGAAGAAGCCATGATTCTCGTATCAGATACCATAAAAAAAAAATTCATTAAAAGTAATCCCCAATGACTGTAATGCCGTCATTAAATCCTCGTAACTTAGCTTGGCTTCACCAATTTCGATTCTTCGATAGGTTTGTTTCCCCTTTTTTGGCAAAACATCTTTCTGAGCAATTTTTTTCTTTTTTCTAAAATATTTTAGAGCACCTAGAACATCCATAATATCCCCCTTTTATAATAAAAATAATATTAAATATTATTTTTTTATTAACTTAAAGATCCAACAATACCTGTACAAATTAAACAAAATCAGCGAAAACATTAATAAATATTTCAAAATATTCATTTTTATTATTTCCGTAATTATAATATTGTAATATTTTGATAATCATAAAAACTTATATACTTAACTTCCCTTGAAAAAACCAAAAGAAATGTTCTATAATAGAAGTCAATATAGCTAACAGAGAAGGAGGTTTTGCATATGTTTGGTTTTGATATCAGCTTATTCCTTATTACACTATTCCGTTAAACCCACTCTTCACTAACCATTGTACAATCAATTTCACTGAATATCCATTTCATTTTTATTAAATAACATTTTTAATAAAAGTACATATCGTTTATTTTTAGATATTTTATTTAATTATATGAAATATATTTATTTAAACAAATAAATTACATTTAATTAAATCAGAGGGAAACAGATTGTAGCAAGTGAAGAAAAAAAACAGCTCTTGAGAGATATTTTCTCAAGAGCTGTTTTTCTATTTTATTTCAAAAGCGGTTTGCGTTGTGGGGTTATTACTTAATAAGGTGTTTTTATACAGTAAATAGTACGCTGCCGCTGACCAACTAAAGTTTTTCGTACTTAGGCCCTTCCCTGTTAGTGGATCATAATTTTCATGAATAGGTCCTTCTCCCATCAATCCTTCGGCATGTAAGAAGAGTTTTTGTGTCATTTCTTTTGCTTCTTTTGTATAGTCATAGTTTTGAAGAGCTTCTACACCAAACAAGGCTTGATCAAGCCAAACTGGTCCCCGCCAATATTTCGTTGCAGCAAATTTTTCATTGTCTTTGGATGCCGTTGGGAATGGCATAAAGGTATTGAACATTTCTTGATTCATCATGTTTTTCTTAACTTCCGCCGCCTGTTCTTTGGTCGCTACTTTTGCCCAGAGCGGCAACCAGCCTTCTGTTCCTTTGCCACGATTGACTAACAATTTTGTTTTCGAGCCGTCTTCATTTATTTGTAAGTCATAGAAGAAGCCCGTTTTTTCATCAAACATATTTTCTTGAATATATTTTTTTAGTTTCTTCGCTTCTTTTTGATAGTTCTTATAGTCCTCTTTTTTGCCTAGTTCTTCTGCTATCGAAGCTAAATAGCCCTTTTCAGCGTAGAGATACGCATTCAAATCCACTGATTCTTGATTAATCGAATACCCCACTACTTTTCCTTTATTTTTGTTTTCAAAAACTTTAACTCCATCATCGCCTTTGCCCACACCTTCTTTGTCAAACCGTGTAGCGTTATCCATGCCACTTTCCCACGCGGCTGCTTCAATAACAGCATCATCATCCACTTTAGGTTGTCCATTTTTATCTTTAATGATTTGATCCTTGTCGTCTTTTTGCCAGTGAGCATCACTGACCATGCTCCCATATTCTGCTATCCCATTTTTATTGTGGTCTCTGTTGGTATACCACCAATTATGATAAGCCACAAGTTTGGGATACATTTCTTTTAAAAATTCCTTATCTTTGGTTTCTTGATAAATATGCCAAACTGCCCATGCAGCCAATGGTGGTTTAGAATTTCGTTCATTCCAGTTGCCACCTTCACCACCACGCGCACTGTCTTGATTGTAAAAGACAGCATCAATGATCGCTCCTGCATCTTGTGGACGTACGGTATCATCTTTTTGAATTTGATAATCAAACAAGGCCCGCATATTATTTTTAGCTAACTCGGGATTAAAATCAGCCGTTGCTACATCCGCTTTCCACGAATCCCAAGCCCACATACCAATAAACCATTTATAAGACATGGACGGAACAATCCCGTCATGCTTAAAGGCACCTGCCGCACTTCGCCAATTGGTATTAATCGTTTCAATCGATTTGACTAGCGCATTTTGATATTCAGGAAATTCTGCTGTTTTCTTTTGATCAAACGTTTTATCTAGATATCCTTGCCATCTTTGCTTGTTCTCTTTGAAATAGCGCGCCGCATTTTTGGTGTATTCGGGTGCTTGTTGTTGTTCCTTTGCCTCTTCTTCTTTTGTAAAAGTATAGCTTTCTGTCGTATAGGTGTTGTACGTTTGTTTAGGCTTCAATTCAATTGGTTCAGCGGTTGCTGTATAATTCCGATTATCAATTTTTGTTGAAACTTTATCCGCATGATGAATCGTATATTTTGTGTCTTTCGTAGCAAAATAATTCCACGTTTCTCTGACTTCACCAAAATTCACTTGAATGTCATTGTCTTTAGCAGTTAAGCGAGTGCCAATATCTAAGGTTTCCGTTCCCTCTTGAATTTTGTCAAAGACCGCACCTGTCCAGCTTGCTTCAAGTGACAAGGGCTCTTCACCAGTGTTTTCAAGTGTCGTTTGGATAAGCGCCGTTCGATTGCTGACAAAAATTAAAGCTAAATGAATCGTTAGATCGTCTAATTCATAGGTTTGCTCTAGGCGCCCAGGATAATAAGACAGGTCCATGCGGTTGCTTTGGCTTAAATCATAGGTTTCTCCCGTTTTTTTATTTTTGACCGTTAATTTGTTTAAACTTGCCGCCAAGTTTACTGGATATTCTTCCGCAATAATCAATGGCCCCGCAAAACCACCCAGTAGCTCTTTATTGCTTTTTTCAGGTAAATAGTAGCCATGCCATGCACCTAAATCAGAAAAATTATTAAAATAATTGGTATCGTATACGCCATTCGTCCGTTCGGTTGGTGATGCACTCACATCTAAAACATTTGCAAATTCATCAACTTTTGTTCTTTCAACACTTGCTTGCACTTCCCCGCTTAACGCAAAACAGCTGACTACGGTGATTCCTAACGCTAACCAAGTAGACACCCGTTTCTTTTTTGATAAACCCTTCATAAAACCCCTCCTATAAAATGATAGCGCTTTATACACTGATTTATTATCAGCAAGGACTATGCCAAATGGAGTGTATCCCTTTTTATTATTGAAAGATTCAACTTTCTCTAGAAAAAAAGCGACCGTATCGAAGTGTATTGATCAAAAAATAACGAGTGTATCGATAGTGTATTTAGTTTATGCTTGATTCTGTTTTATTTTCGTAGCTTCCACAAATTTTTCAGTAATTTTTTGCGGTCGTGTAATAACAGATCCCACCACCACGCTATAGGCACCTAGCTCCAGAACACGTTGGACTTTTGCTGGCGTATCAATCATTCCTTCTACAATGATTGGTGTAGTAAAATGCTTCTTTGCTTCTCTTAACAGTTCAAAATCATTTTGTTCAATCCGCTGATTTTCACTTTGCGGCGTATAGCCGACTAACGTTGTGCCAATATAATCAAAACCTAACTCCGCCGCTTCAATCATCTCTTCCAGTGTGGAACAATCCGCCATCCATTCTTGGTTAGGATACTTTTCTTTTATTCTTTTGAAAAATGTGGCTAACGTTTCGCCATTTGGTCGTTTCGAATGGGTTGCATCGAGAGCGATAATTTCTGGCTGAACAGCCATTAATTCATCTACCTCACGCATAGTTGCGGTAATATATACTTCTGCGTCAGGATAATCTCGTTTAATAATCCCAATGATTGGTAAATCAACCTCTTTCCGGATTGCTCGAATGTCTACCACAGAATTTGCTCGAATACCTTTAGCCCCTCCTTGTTTAGCGGCCAAAGCCATCTTGGACATGATAAAGGAACTATGCAACGGTTCGTCTGCCAACGCTTGGCAAGAAACAATTAATGCCCCTTTGATTTCTTTATTCAACATTGATCCCTCCAATTTAAAAGCGATTACAAACACAGTATACCTACAACAGCTGAAATATGCCACTCTTCTAAATAAGAACAAACGTTTCACGTGAAACAAAAGAAAGCAAGCGGTTAAGGCTTGCTTTCTTTTGTTTCCATTTAGCATTTCACCTTAAAATATAGCGGATTTGATTATATCATGATACGATAATTCATATCGATAAGAAAGAGGTGATAAAATTGACAGAATACATCTACTTAGCTAGCGAACAACCTTTATCTACAGGCAGTATAACTTTAAACGGACTGAGCAAGCCCACTGGCAATCTATTAAATAAAGAGTTCTTCTTTTTTATAAATGATTTTGAAGGTGATCCACCAGGTAAATTTTCATACAGCAACTATTTAAAAACATTGAATTATCAGGTTTGCTCTATGTGTTCTCTACCGTCAGATAATCAAAATATTGAAACACCCTCAGCAGTCGCTCTTCTTGGCTACATCCGAAATCATTTTAAAAATACCTGCACAACTAAGTTATATATTTTGTCCGCTTTAAATGGTTTTGAAAACAAACCGATATCAAAAACAGTTACTCGCAAACTGTCTGATTTATCTTACAAAGATTTATATTATCAAGAGATGAAACTTTTAAAAATTATTCGTTAATATACTTATAGTGGTCTATCAAAAAAAGAATATTTATTCCGTTACATAAACTTTGAAAAAATGAAAAATAAGACCTTCAACATACTCTATCCTGTTGAAGGCCCTTCTCTCTTATTTAACCCTTTAATTTTTACGACCCTCTAAATAATCATACCCAAAATGTGCATACGCAAATGGCGTTGCAATTCGTCCTCGCGGTGTTCGTTTAATGAAACCTTTTTGAATAAGATAGGGTTCATACATATCTTCCACCGTTTCGGTTTCTTCACCGATATTTACAGACAAGGTACTTAAACCAACTGGACCGCCGCCGTATAAATCAATCATTGTTTTCAACAATTTTTGATCGACATAGTCCAAGCCTTGATGGTCCACTTGCAGTAAGGTTAACGCTTTGTCTGCAATCGCTCGGTCGATTTTGCCATCTGATTGGACTTGGGCAAAATCACGGACACGTTTTAACAAACGATTAGCAATTCGGGGGGTTCCTCTTGAGCGGCGCGCAATTTCAAAGGCACCTTCCTCAAAAATCTCCGTTTGAAAAATATCCGCGGAACGGAGAACGATTTCTTTTAAATCCTGCTCTTGATAATACTCCATGTGAGAAATAATCCCAAAACGATCTCGTAATGGCGCTGAAAGCATCCCTGCCCGTGTGGTAGCGCCCACTAAAGTAAAAGGCGGTAACGGAAAATGAACGGGATGTGCCGTGGTTCCTTGACCGACCATGATATCAATGTAAAAATCTTCCATTGCGGAATACAGCATTTCTTCCACAACTCGCGGCAAACGATGAATTTCATCGATAAATAACACATCACCAGGCTCTAATTCGTTCAAAATAGCGACTAAATCTCCCGCCCGTTCGATGGCTGGTCCACTTGTGGTACGAATGTTCACATTCATTTCATTGGCGATGACCATCGCCATTGTCGTTTTCCCTAAACCTGGCGGACCATAAAGAAGGGTATGATCCAACGCTTCATTCCGATTTTTCGCCGCTTCAATATAAATCGTTAGTTCTTGTTTTACTTTATCTTGACCAATATATTGTGCTAAAAATTGTGGACGTAACGATTTTTCAATTGAAGCTTCTGCTTCTTGACTTGCAGCTGAAAGCAACCGTTCTTCTTCTGTCATCGTTATTCCTCCTTAGCGTTTCATCATGAATTTTAACGCATTGCTCAAATAAACATCTGTCGTTGTCTCACCTAACGCTTCCAATTGCTTAGTGATACGCTTAATCTCTCGGTCACTGTAGCCTAGGGCACTTAATGCTTCTAACGCTTCTGCCAATGCTTGATTGCTTGTTGTCACCGCTTCGGTTGCGGTCATGGCCGCAACCGCTGCTTCGGAAGACTCTAATTCGCCTAATTTTCCTTTTAAATCTAAAATCATTTGTTGGGCTGTTTTCTTGCCAACACCTGGGAACTTCGTTAAATATGTAACATCTTCCCCTTCAATTGCATTGATTAAACCACCATGATCAGCCACAGAAGCCATGATAGCTAAGCCACTTTTAGGTCCAATTCCAGAGACACTGATTAATTTTAAGAACAATTGTTTTTCTTCTAAACTGCCAAAACCAAATAAAAGTTGTGCATCTTCCCGCACGACTTGGTGAAGATATAGTTTAATATCCGTATCCATTTTTCCTGAATAGCGATACGGGTTATCGACTGAAATCTGATAGCCAATGCCATTTGTTTCAACGACAATATAGTATGGGCTAACAAACGTTACTTTTCCAATAATATATTCGTACATGTTGTCACCTTTCCAATTGCTGATTGCGTACATATGTTCCATTTTACTTGATTCATTTATTTTAAGCGATATCTTCATCGTTTGCAAATATTCCTATGAGCAATCTATACTAATAGTCTGAAAACACTCTTTATAAAACAGCTTTCTATTGATGAAGCAAACAATAATTAATAACTAACAGAAGACAGATTAACACGCTCTCCCTAGTAGACAATAATTTTATGTACAACTCAGTCTAATAATTCTATCTAGAAAGCTGTAAAAATTTAGGATTGATATTACTTTCAGACAAAACTAAATCATAATCTTTTGGGTAAACTTTTAAGTGCTGATCTAACGCAACAGATACCCCTGCTTGTAACCTTGCTAAAGCTACTTTATTATCCATCCATGTCAATGCATGAAATAGGGTACCTAAACAGGATATTCCTTTGCCTTTTCTATACTCTGCCTGAGTAATATTTGCTCGGTGATGAAAATTTTCACTATATCTAATAACTGCTTTAGCAGACCGATAGTTATACATTCGTCCACCATGTGCAGCTCTATTCCTATAACTATGACATAAAAAGATAATGTCAGTAAACATATTGGTAATCCCTTCATCCACGATTTCTTTAGGTATTCCTAGAATCATTGCTATAACTTCTTTTTTATTTTCACTTTTTTGTAATTTATAAAAATTAGCCAGGTTTCCAAATGTTGTTCCTTTTAACATAATCCAAGGTGGAACGTTTCCATGATAACCACGATAGTGTTTCATGGGTTCTATATCATCGTAGATAATCTTTTTAAACTTTGTAATTAGCTGATCAACTTTATATCCTTGTCCGTTTTTGTTTTTCTTTCCACTTTGATAATGACGTCTATTCAAATAGTCTATTTGTTGTTCACCTATATTTTTACTGACAACGTAAGAAATAGCTGCTCTTACATACATCTCAACATCACATGTCGCATCAATTACAGATGAAGTTATTGTTTTGTCCATCATAAATAAAGAAAAAATATGATCAAATGTACTGTTTTCTATAAAACATTCTTCTTGATGGTCAGTTATTTTTTGCTTTTTTTCCAAAAGGAAGTCTTTATAGCCATTGATAATCTCATAATAGCCATAAAAAGATAATTTCTTTTTTGCATTTTCTTTATCCGAGAAAACCAATCCTCGAGCTTCCAAAATAGCTAATTGTTCATCTAATGTTTTAAAAGGCTTCATATACTGTTCTCCTATTAATTAGCACAAGAACGTCTATTAGAAAAACTAATAGACGTTCTTGGTTAGCCGCACAGCAGCTCTTCTTTAAGGTTATCTCTATGCTATCATTTGTTTTGTAGCTAGTCAATAGCCCAATTTTCTAAAGAAAAAGCTTTTTATACTAAAAAATACAATACGTTGTATAAAAACAGAAAAAATATTAAGTATATTTCTATACATTGGCCAAAAAATCAAAATGCACACAGCCATAGCGGAGAATTTTTTATCATCGACCTTGGCTACATCTATTTGTTACTTTTCGCTCACTAGGGAATTAAAAAGTGCGTACTGTTTTTTTTGACATGCTTGCGTGATAATAGCGGTAGCTTCAAAAAAATAACCAAAAAGGAGACTACATACATGAAATTAAGTATCTTAGATCAATTAACGGTTCCTAAAAATCAATCAGCAAGCGACACATTACAAGAAGCCAAAGAGCTCGCTCAATTAGCGGAAAAACTTGGTTACACAAGAATTTGGTATGCCGAACATCACGGCTCAGACGCCTTTGCCAGTGCAACGCCAGAAATTTTAGTTGCACATATTGCTAGTGCCACCGAAAAAATTCGTGTTGGCGCGGGTGGCATCATGACCATGCATTATGCGCCATTTAAAGTCGCAGAAACGTTTAAAACGTTAGCAGCTTTATATCCTGATCGAATCGATTTAGGCATGGGCCGCTCGCCTGGCGGCAGCCCTTTAACTACGTTGGCGTTAAATAATGGTCAGCCACCACAGCTAGACCAATTTGATAAATTACCTGAAATTTTACTCTTTTTAAGAGAGGAATTTCCTGAAGATCATTTATATTCTAAAATTTCAGCTGTTCCGCGGGAAGTTCTATTACCACAACCTTGGTTACTAGGTGCTAGCAAAGAAAGCGCACGTTCAGCTGGTGAATATGGCATTAATTTTTCCTTTGCTCAGTTTATTCATGGACATTTGCCCAAAGAAGTATTGTCCGCATATTACAAGCATTTCCGACCAGTAACTGAACAACAAGAGCCGCAAGTGAGCGCTGCGTATTTCACTTTTGCCGCCGACACGAAAGAAGAAGCAGAATACCATGCGACTAGTTTCGAGCATTATATCTTTGCCACCGAACATGGGCTTCCAAATAAATTTTTATCGCCAGAAGAAGCCCTAGCTTTCCCTTACAGTGAAATGGACAAACTGGTTTTAGAACAAAATAAACAACGCTTTGTCATTGGCAGTAGCCAAGAAGTTGCGGAGTTTTTCCACCAACAAGAAGAACTAGGGTTGACAGAAGCAATGCTAATCACCCCAGGTTATGACAAACAAACGCGCTTTCAATCGTTTGAACGCCTAGCAAAAGAATTATTATAGAAAGGAAATGAGAAATGTTAGAGGTTTTAAAAAGAATTAATACGCTTGCACAAAAAGAGCGTGAACAAGGTTTAACATCTGAAGAACAAGCTCTTCGTGTCGATTTGCGACAGGAATATTTGCGGACCATTCGTGAACAATTCAATAAAACATTAATGGGCGTCACTATTTATGATCCTACTGGTGAAGATGTGACCCCAGAAAAATTAAAAGAAGAACAGCAGAAATATTTTGATTAAAAGAGACACAGAACAGTCGATTTGACTATTCTGTGTCTCTTTTTAACTACTCTTCTGTCACATATGTCCACTTATAATCATATTGTGCGCCAGCACCATGGGCAACGACGCCTTTCACTTCTTTACTGCGTAGATGGGCAGTAGCCTTTTGATAAAGTGGTGCTAAAGCGGTCTCTTCACCAATCAATAACTTCTCAGCCTTAACCATGTCTTCCCAACGTTTTTCAGGATCTGAAGCATCTCTTGTAGCTGAAGCCTCAATCAACTCATCGTAGGCTTTACTTGAAAAACGCCCGCGATTATAGTTATTACCAGTAACAAAAAGATCTAAGAAACTACTAGGATCTGCGTAATCCGCAGCCCAACCACCTAAGATTGTCTCAAAATCGCCGCGACTACCTCGATCAATTCGAACTGAAAACGGCACTGGGCTCACTGTTACATCAATGCCCTCTAAAGTATCCTTTAACGTACCTTGAATATATTCCGCTAACTTTTTCGTAGAATCGACATCATCGGCAACAATATCCATTTTGAGTGTTGTTATGCCCAATTCTTTCTTCGCTTTTGCCCAATATTCTTTTGCTTTTTCTGGGCTATATTCAACAATTTTTTTATTTTCATCAGCAAAATCTTTGTCATCTGTCGGCGAATACGACATCCCTTCTGGAATTAAGCCGGTAGCGACTACTGAGCCGTCGCCTAAAATTTTATCTACTAATGCGTTGCGATCAATCGCTGCTGAAATTGCTTTGCGTAAATTCACATTATTATACGGTGAATTTTTATCTCGCTGATTAAATTCCAAATAGCTGGTTCGTGCTTCTTTTTCGATAACCAATTCTGGATCCTTCGCCATTTGCTGGGCCAATTCGCCACTTAAAATAACATCGTCTGCTTGACCATCTTGGAATAAGTTCAAGGCAGTTGGTGCCTCCTTGACGACATCAAAATTGATTTTATCTAATTTGACATTGTCTTTATCCCAATAGTTTTCATTTTTTTCCAAAGTCCAATTGGTATCTGAGCCAGCCCCTTCAAAGTTAGCTAAGACAAACGGACCATTATAGACTGCTTTTTCACTGGAAGCAGCGTAATCTTTGCCATATTTCTCTACGGTTGCTTGATGTTGCGGGAAAAATAGTGGAAAGGCCAGTAAATAATCAAAATATGGTGTTGGTTTTGCCAGTTTAATTTCTAGCTCATAATCCCCGTTTGCTTTAATGCCTAATTCAGAAACTGGTTTCTTACCAGCTACAATATCTGCGCCGTTTTCAATCATTTCTAGAAAATAAGCATACTCAGCGCCAGTCTGAGGATCTGCTGTACGTTGCCAACTAAAAACATAATCGGCAGCTGTGACAGGATCACCATTGGACCATTTTGCTTCTTCTCTTAGTTTCACTGTGTACGTCAGACCATCATCACTGACTTGCACTTTTTCTTTAGCCCCTGCTGGTTGCGGCTTGCTTTTATCATCTAAACGATAAATTCCTTCATACGCATTATTCAGTGCCGTAAAACTAATTGTATCTGTTCCTAAAGATAAATCTGCAGAAGGCATTTCTTGTTGAACTACTACTTTAAATTCTTGTTTAGCGGCAGTTTTCTCTGATCCGCCCTTTGCTTTTTCGGCGCCAGCTCCCCCATCACCACCACAAGCAGCTAAAACTAACAGCGTTGTTAAACTTAACCCGATAAGTCCTTTTATACGTTTACTTTTCATGCCTTTCTCCCTTCACAGAAAAAACTCTTCATTTTTTAATTTTTAGAATATTCTTATAATACTAAAATTAAAAACAAATGGCAAGCATTAAAATAAAAAAAGAACCAATCCCGAAGGACGGTTCTTAAAAAATGACTAACTAGCTTTGTTACGTCGTTTATAAATATACCAGCCAGAAGAAGAAAGTCCAACGAACAGTAAACCATATAATGCAAGCGTTTCTGTTTCTGTACCCGTTTTAGGTAAAAAGCCGCCATACTTTTTCTTCTCTGTTACGGATGGATTGCTCTGTCTTGCTCCCGCTTGGTTTTGTTTATTGGTTGCTACTGGTGTTTCTGGTGTTGGTTTCGGGTCTGGTTTTGGATCTGGTTTTGGATCTGGTTTTGGCGTCTCTCCTCCACCGATTAACTCTTTGTAAGCTTCTTCCGAAATAGAAACAATTCGTTCGCCTGGGAATGGTTCTTTATATTGTGCTAAATCAATCGTCGTTGCTGCACGATACAACCGCAAGCTGGTTGCACTTTTCAAGTATTCAATTAAGACAGCATCTAGTGAAATCCCTTCTTCTCGTTCACCACCTAGCATATCGTAACCATCACCACCAGCAGCTAAGAAATCATTGGTAGCCATCCGGTATTGTTTCTTCTCATCCAATGGTTCAAACTTTTGTGTTTGCCGATTTTTAATTTCTATTCCTAATACGCGACTACCGACAATCGTTTGTCCTGTTTCATTGCCTTCGTCACTAGCCAAGCGAGTACCTGGTTTTGTGGAATCATAGTGGATACGAATGGAGCTTGAAACATGTAGGAAACCACCATTTGCGCCAAGTTTTGGTTGGCCAGCATCATCTAGTAAAATTGTGCCATTCTCATCTTTTTGTGGAATCGAACGAACAGACATTTCAAACATTTCTTTAACTTGAGCGCCGGTTACTTGAATTTGCGCAATGCTATTGCCAAAAGGTAACACAGCAATGACATCCCCAACTTTAATTGGCCCTTGTTTAATATCAGCGCGAATGCCGCCACCATTAGTTACTGCAAAATCAGCAGGTTGACTAAACGCGTCTTGGCCATATGACATAATCGCATCACCAATCAAATTCCCTAAGTTGGTCTCTCGTGTGCGCACATTTTCCCGTTGTCCATCCAATGTGAATGGAATATAATCGACAATTACTTTTTCATTTTCAGCGTTAAAATTCGTTCGTGCTTCATCAACGATGGCTTTAACTGCCGGGTTTTCTGGCAATTCTAGCAACTCTGCTGCTGAAATCAATTTTGCTGTTTTCTTAGTTGGTTCACTCTCTGGTGCTGTGACGATCCCAACATTATTTAAATAATTACCTGTTTGAGCATAGATCACTTTGTCATAACGTTTGCCGCTTTCGACGGCTGTATGCGAATGTCCATCAATCACATTAATATCTAACTCAGGATATGTTTGACTAAGGGTTTCTGCTAGCGTATCACCACGCCAGATATGCGGCGTCGTTTCATCTACGCCTAAATGCCCAGTAACTACGAAAGCTTGAATATCCGCGTACTTCTCTTTAATTTCATTAATCACTGCTTCTACTTCTGGAATCGGGTCTTTAAATGTCACCTTCTCCACGTTTTTCGGGTGTGTTTTCGTTGCTGTTTCTGGGGTCGTCACACCTACAATGGCAAACTTTTTCCCGGCTTTTTCTACGATTGTATACGGATCAAAAACCCGTCCACTGCCATCTTTGTAATACGTATTACTAGATAAAATCGGAAAATTCAGTTGGTCTTTATAACCTAGTGCAATCTCTAAACCAAAATCAAACTCGTGATTTCCCACCGCCATGGCATCATAACCAACTTCATTCATTGCTTTGGCCATATCCGCGCCTTTGGAGAAATTGGAGATTGGTAATCCTTGGAAAACATCCCCTGCATCCACCATCAAGGTTGGGTTTTCTTGGTCTTTAAAGGTTTTTAGACGCGCCATACCTAATTCGCCTTTCCCTGCTTCTAGTCGGCCATGAACGTCATTTGTGTGCATAATGGTATATGCATTATCTAAATCAAAGCCCGCATTACGGACATCTTGTTTCGTAATAGCGGCGGCGTTTGGTGTACGTCCATCAGGAGAAGTCGGAATTTGAAGAGTGCCGTCATTCACTAATTCGATTGCTTTGGCACGCCATTTTTCATCAAAATTTGTCCCAATAATTGACCAATTTCGTTCGATTTCTTGTTCTGGATCAAGCGTTCCTTTTTTCTTAATATAATCAACAATCATTCCTCGTAAGGTTTCTGGATCAGAATTTTTAATAGGTTCCCCTACTTGAATCCCTTGGCTAGCTAAACCGCCGTAACGATAATTATTCATAGCAATCGTATATTCTTTGGCAGGATCCAACGGTTGGCCGTCAATTTTCGCATCTACAATTCGTTCACCCACTGGTTTTGAAATGTCAATCTTGTAGTCCACTCCAGAAATCATGTCATAGTTATATACACGAATGTTTGGATTAAAACTAACGGTCAAATCATCTGGCTGCGTTTGGTTATAGTACGCCCCTTGTTTTTCTAAATACTTCAGTAAGTTTTCACCGTTAATGGGAACACTCACTAAGGTATTCGGGTATTTGTAGATATCAAAAATCGTGGCATAGGAAATCTTCCCCGCAGGTAATTTACTGTCGTATTTAAACAACGCTGCCGCACTTAATTGTGCACCTGTTACTTCTTTTTGAACGTTATTAATTAAAGAAATCATCGCTGTTGGTTGTAATTGTGCTTCGGGAATTCCTTTAATTTCTTGTTTTGGTAAAAAATCAGCTGTTGCTGTGCCGATCTCCTCCTGAATAAACGCTCGCGTTTTTTCATGGTATTCTTTTGTCGCTGCCTTAACTGCTTCATCTGCTGGAACATTCGTTGTTGGTACAATCGTTGCTGTACCTTCTTGCACTTCCCACTTATCGGCATTTTTAGCAACTGAAAGATCAATTTTGACAACTTCTGTCCCCGTATCTTTCGGTCCCCCTACCGGTACAGTTTTTCCATTCGGCGCTGCTCCTTGCTTGGTAAAAGAAAGGTGGTCATGACCTAGAATATACGCATCAATCCCCGCGACATTTTCAATTACTTGGTCGGCACTGGCAGCCAGATCACTATTTTGTTGTCCCGCATGAATCGAAGCAACAATAATATCAGCCTGATCGTTAGTTTTCAACTCAGTAACTGCTTTTTCTGCTTCTTCTTTCAAAGGTAAAAAATTAAGCGAAGTAACACGAGGGCCATCCCACAAAGGAATGTGCGGGATTGTTAAGCCGATAATCCCAACTTTTAAATCTGGCTGCCCATCTTGATTAAGATCAAGTTCCTTCGTGGTAGTCCCTTCAACAAAACGACTACCATCCTTATTGTAGGTATTCGCAGACAAGATTGGAAAAGTGGCTTCTTTTTGAATTTTTTGGATTAACGGTAAACCAAAATTAAACTCATGATTTCCCAAAACCATTGCATCATACTTCATCACATTCATGGCGGTAATCATTGGATGGGTCTTTTCATTCACTAAAGGCGCTTTATTATACAAGTCATCTGTTAAAATAGTGCCTTGAATATTGTCGCCATTATCAATTAAAACGGTGCCTGCTGGGTTTTGTGCCCGGACTTGGTTGACGACTGTACTTACTTGGGACAAACCAACTGGTAGTTCTTTATCATCTTCATAAGACCAATTCCATAATTGACCATGAACATCTGACGTACCTAAAATTGTTATTTTTTGCGGCGTGCTCGTTTCTTCTTTTTCAGCGGTTGACGTTTCTAAATTCGTCGTCTCTGTTGGTGCTGTGGTTTCTTGTGACTGCTTGACACTGTCACTCGTAGCCTGATTTGGTGCTTCTTGCTTGATGTCTGTTGTTTCCTGTGTGATGATTGGTTCTTGTTTTCTACTTGAATCGGTGGTACTTGTTACTGCTTCTGAACTTTGTTGACTCGTTGTTTCTACTGCATATGCCGTACTGGATAATTCCATTTAACGCAAACAAAAAACCTCGTTCCCTAGAAGAGAGCGAGGTTTTTTTATGGACCATACAGGACTCGAACCTGTGACCGAACGGTTATGAGCCGTTTGCTCTAACCGACTGAGCTAATGGTCCTTAAGACAAAGCAATCCTCTCGCTTATATAGGAGAGGATTGACTCATACTATATTGATTGTTGTTAATTGCGGATTCAACGATACCATTATATTAGATTCTAAAATAGTCCTCGCAACTTTTTGATTCGATGCCACAGTTTGTGTAACTGCATTCAAATACTCTTCGCAAATACTCCTAGGGATAGTTAACAAATCAGACGGTACAGACAGACCTTCCAATAAAAATAATCTATCGCAATCAATTAATGTTGTTTTCAAAAAAGGGGATTTTAGTCTTTCTTCATCTGGCGAAACTTCCACTTTATATCTAGGAGGCTTACCAGGAATTAGATGTTTTGGTTTTTTTGATGTACAAACTAAAAATCCTTTGCAATTATTATTTCGCTCAACGCATACATACATATGCCTCTTCTTCACTAAGCCGCTTTCTATATTAGGATAAGGTACTTTTAGCTTTAACACATCACCTTCAATCGTCAACTACTATCACTCCATTTTCTATAGAAATATATACAGGATTGTCTAACTCTTGCTTAGATAGCTCTTGCAGTGATGCTTCTAGTTCTTCAGTTAGTAATTCTTTTTGTTTTAAATCAATTAAGAACTTCATATTATTTACGCTAATTATTTCCCAATTATTTATTTGTTCTAAGGAATATAAATCATATAAATTTCTTGCTAAAACTTTGTCATTCTCTGAAAAATCAAAGCTATTCAATCTAACTTGTTTTTCACCAGATTCAATACGCGCTTCTTTAACTTTCCAAACATCAAAAGAATGAGACAAATCAGAAAGTTCTGACTCGGATAGTATAGATACAAGAAAAGCTGCTTTTTTAGCTATATCCATATCAATTGATATGTCTAGAGCGTTGAATTTTTCTTTTGTTTCGTCGTATATTGTTAACAAATGATTCTTAAACTCACTATATCTATACGTATAATCTCCATAAACATCAGTAAAAACAGGTCCATTTTTATATCCTGTAAGATACGACATATCTACATCATCATTCATAGCAAAACTATAACTTTCATAAAAGAATAGAAACTTTTGTAATTTCAAACTAGAAAAAAACTCCATAGTATGATGCTTCATAAACCAGGCACACAACCCCATTTTTCTAATATTAGTGTTCAACATAAATTCTCACCTCTTTTTTGTCTAAATTTTCGTCGTGAAACAAAAATATGTTTCACATCTTAATACTATAAATATAACATTAGGTGATGTTCACTTCAAGGGGAACATTTCAAAAGAATCATACAAAACACGTATAAGTAACAAAAAAACACTTAAATCCATTGATTTCACCTTGATTGCAAGCAAATATTCTATATGTAATGTGCTGTTAAATAACAAAAAAAGAGCCGCCTTGGGGAAGGCGACTCAAGAGAAATTTAATAAGTGTAAGTTTATTCTAAACTAAGGACTAAAGAAAGACAAGTCTTTTAATACCCAGTACCCCACGTGTTGGTTGGGTTGCCGTCGTTTGGACCAACTGGGATATAAATCCGAGTTCCGTTTGAATCAGAACCACCTAGCCAAACATAGCCGTCTGACACATGAACCGAATCATATCTAAATTGAGACCCCTTCGGCCATACTCCGTAAATTGGCGCATACAAACTAGATGATCCAGTACGCAACACAATGCCTTCATTTACACCAATAGTGAATGTTTTAGCTGGTGCTGGTTTACTGTTTTTCCAAAGCTCCGCAATATCACCATCGTTCGCATAACCTAGTAATTTACCGCTATTTTCAACACGATATAGATTTTTACGGCCATTTAGTTTTTGTGTAATGGTTCCAACTTGTGTCCACAGTGTATCTGCGTTGACATGCTGTGCAATTGGTGCGTCTGGATTTTTATATATAGTAGTGAATCGGATATTTTGTCCTACTTTATATTTGGGTTTATTAGGCTTGCCAGGGTTTACAATAACATCCGAGCCATCTTCTGGCAATCCAGTTTGTAAATCTTGTGCAAACTGTGCCTTACTAATCCCCCAAGATGCCAAATAGCCGTATGGATCTGTGTGATTTCCACCTAAATTGTTTGTCACCCACAAATGAGTTTTTATGCCGTAACCTGTCGGATCGTCTAAATCAAACGTCACATTAATTTGACGTGCTAAATCACGTAATAAGTTAACGTAAGCTGCATAGTCTTTCTTAAACATAGCTTTATTTGAAGTATTGGCTAATTCGACTTGTGCATAAGCATAAGGGTTTGCATCTCCTGCTCCCCAAGCTATACTACCGTTTTCCGCTACCTGAAGCACACGGCCCCCTCCACCTACAACATATTGCGTAAACGCTTCTTGTCGTTGCCAGTTGTTAAGCATGTTATTGGCTTCGTTTTCTACACCAGCGTCCATATTTGCAGTATCGTGCGCAATGATGTATCGGTTAATAGTCATTGGCCAACCTGCGTTAATATTTCCACGGGTTTCGACTTGGTACGCATCCACATTGATTGTAGGCATAAAAAATAGAGCGACTAGCGCTCCAACTAAAATTTTCTTTTTCATTTATTTGTCTCCTTTTTATCTGATAAACCAGGCGTTGTATGGTCTGTCACAATTCCTAAAATAGTTAATACAACAAACACTGCATTGACAACATCTAGCAGTTGCTGATTAATCACATCAATTTGAAATTTATACCCAAAAGGAACTGCAACTACTTGAATAACTAGCAAAACTGCAGGAATAAGAGACAACCAGAATTGTTTATTTTTTATTCTTGATTTCCAATCAATCATTTTTATTTCCTCCAATTCCTCGAAAGAGGGTTTTATTTTGTTCTTCCAATCGACTAATGCGCACTTCATGGTTATTTAATCGGTCAACAGCCTGTTTTAGTTCTTTCATGCTATCTTCTAATTGAGAGAAGACATGATAGAATTTCATTAATGCGAAGATAATTCCGCTTAAAAATGTAATCACCGCTAACCATTGTTCTAGTGTTAAGTTCATCCTGCACCTACTTTCTACTTACAATAAAACCGCTTAGCTTTCGCTAAACGGTTTATCTTTAGTTTATTCCATCATTATTTTATGTTTCCGGGAAAGCATCTGCAGTGTACCAACTACCACAAACATAATGATTCCCTTTTCTGTCACTACCAAACCTAATTCCCTTCACGCCTTCATCATATAATGCTCCATAATTACCTTGAGGATAGGTATATTGCACAGTTGTTAATGCGGTATTCCAATATCCTGCTCTCATTTCTTGATCAATCATAAATCCTTTAGGAATTTTAAAAATTTGGACCATGTTTAGCTTTAATTTTTCTACATCCACCACATTAACTCGCAAATAAGCATCGACCTTATTTCCCTTACGAACTAAAAGAATATTGGTTTCTGCTCCAAAAGCACTTCTGTATGCAGCTTCTACTTCATCCAGTCCTGCTTTTTTGTAAATAAACGTTTCATCTTTTAAAGCAACTTCTTTTCCATATATTTGTAGTCCGTCTGAAAAATTCTTTACACCTGCGATTTCTTGATTATTCGATAAATTAACAACACTATCTGTAGTAGCCAAAACTTTGAACGGACTATTTTGAGAAGAATTAGGAGAAGTCGTTCTAAATGCAATTAAAGGTGTTGCTAACGAATTCATTCTAATTTCTTGATACATAGATCCTGCAGTGCCCGCAATGGCATGTTGATAAACATATAGAGCAGAATATTTAAATTCAGGTGGCAAATCTGCTTTGTCAGTCATTGTTCCCGCAACTGTAGCATTTAGATAATAAAAACCAGCATAACCTGATAATTCTTTAAATGAAGTTACTCCCTTTGGCAAAGGTAGACCTGAACCATCATCATTAGTTAACTTTTTATTTTGAATGTCAAGGTTTTCCGTTTTACTTAAAAATCTATTATCAGCTTCCTGTTTCGTATAGAAGTTTCCCTCTTTAAACTTTTCAAGTGCTGCATCAACTTCATCTGTTACTGACTTCCCAATGGCTGAAATGCGACCTTCTGCATCCACCAATATATCTGTTATTTGTTTTTTTAGCGTATTTAAATCTACCTTGATCGCTTCAATACGTTTTTCAACATCATCATAATCAGTATTCATTTTATTTAGTGTAGCTTGATATGCTTCATTCAAAGCTTTTACAAGTTTATTGTATTCAGTAATAATTGTTTCAGCTTCTCCGGCATCAATGTCAGCATTTCCTTTAACAATGATTTTAAAGTCTCCCGTAGTATCTCTTTTCCCATCTTTTTGAAACGAAAAATATGCCCTTTTGTACGTCCCTTCTACGCTAAACGCTGCACTAGGAAACGTGTATTCAAATGTTCCTTTTTGCAATCCAGCGTTATTAGAAGAGACGTTTTCAGAATCAAAAACTTTCACTTTTCCGCCTGCAGGTTCTCCCTCAAAGGTAATGATTCCACCCGATAAATCTGGTATCTCATCTCGTCGAGAAATTTTCACAGTAATTGTTTGCATTTTTTCATCGCCGACGCGTCCATAAATAATCGGTGGCATGATTGGATCCTTTGAAAAATCGAGATTTAATATCTTATTCGCCATCAAATCCCTCCTCTATGATATTTTCTTCTATTCTTGTTAGGCTTGTTTATTTTTTTTTCTAATTGTTCAATTTTTTCAATAAGCTGTTTATTAGTTAAACTGTTAAGCATCACTTGTTTATTCATATCTAAACTTAAATAGTGGTCTTCATTATGTTTAACACTTAAAAATGGTGAATATTGAGCAATTAGCCCAAGTTCTCTTTTATTAGAAGGCTGTTCTATTGGATTATTACTTTTATAGTTTTGCTTTCTATCAAATTCCACAAAGTTTAACTTTTTGGTTTCTTTGATACCATCAATCTTCGTATCTGTTATATTCTCCTTTAGCCGAACATCTGATTGATTTAGAATTGAAAAACCATTCATGTTTAAATTAGAGTAAAATCCTAAGTTAACATTGTTATTCACTGTAAATTTTGTACTAACACTAGTATTTACCAATGTTGAATTTTTTATTTCTCCAGATCCTCCAACATAACTTCCACCCATGTTTAAATTTGATATTTGAACCCCTGCGTCAAAAACTGTAAAATGTCTCGCAACATCGTTCCCTGAGACTTTTTTTGCTCCGACACTTGCTAACACTCCTGGTTCAGAATAAATATGGATTTCTTCTTTGCCTAAAGAAGTAGAAAATGCTCTACCCAGACCTCCTAACTTATTTAAAGTGCCTTCTTTGTTAAATCGCACACCATCAGAATTTAGTTGCATCAATTCAATTTCTCTAGAATCATATATTGAAAATTTGTTAGCATCCATTGTTGATTTTAAAACATTATTATAGTAGTTCTTGATAGCTCCCTTTGACATTATAATTTTGTTATAGCCACTTTCACTTGTAATGTCACTACCTGTAATTGTCACACCTATAATGTTAATAGCTCTCAATGTTCCTGTAGCCATCCTGTCTGCAACAATTAGCCCATTATTTGTCATTGCTAACTCATAGTTACCGTTATATCCAGTTGAGCTAAATCCCAGCCCTCCAATATTCCATCGCCAGACTTTTCTAGCAGTATTTATACTTGTCGTATCCATAATTAATAGTTCTTGAGGATCTGCAAGCGACGGATATATGAGCACATGACCTTTTCCTGGATTTTTGATAATATCAGATGCTTCTTTTTGCGCTTGTTCAAGCCAATCTATTTTGTCTGACAAATCATTAATATTTTCTTTTGAGTCTTCAATTACCTTAGCAAAATCAGTTCTCGCTTCACCTAATTCGATTGACTCATATTGATCTAAAGAAATATTCCACACAGTTTTTACAATTTGTGCCGTTGTATTAATGTTTAATTGATTAAACGCAACCGTTACCCAATCACATAAATCTACAACCTCAAGGCTTTTAAGTTGTTCATCTGAGACGGAACTCGCTAAGTCTACATAACTAGCTTTTATACTCACACGAGGAATCCCCACATTATTAGACTTAATAAACGATTTAACCATGCCGCGTAAAGCTTCAACATCTTTTGGCTCTTTATCACTAAAATCAACCATTTGTATTCTACGTTCCGTATAATTACTGACATAGTCACTATCAATATATATTTCTGGTAGAGTGATTACTTTTTCATCATCGCCATTACCAATTTTAGCCCAGCCATATATTGAAGTATACGTATTTTCAATGGATTCCTCTTGATTAATATCTGTTAAATTTTTACCGTAGGCAATGACTACATTCGTATCGGTACCGGCTTTTGCTAACAAGCGAACTTGATTATTATTAAAAAGATATTCCCCACCGAAATTATCTAAAATTGAACCAGCGACACCGCCTAAAACTTCTTGCGCATTTTTATATTTTGCGGGGTCTGTAAAATCAATTGAAGATGTAGTCCCCACATCACTGTAAAAAGTAAAATCACTTTTAGGCTCCATCTGACTTCTTAATTGATTCAATGCTGTTTGTGCCGAAATATTAGAATATTTGGAACCGATTTTTACCATTGTGCGCAACAATTTATAGCGATAATGCTCACAGTAAACAGTGACAATCCCTTTGATTGGTTTTGTAATTTGTGCAATTTCAAACCGTTGACTTTTAGCGACCAATGTCGGTCCAGCATCAGCGACTATCCATCTTCCTACTTTCAGCTCATGAAACAAATTCCCTACCACTGGATACTGGAATGTCATATCATAAATACCATTACGTTCCCTTGTAGAAAGAGGATTTATTGCATCTTGTAAAGGACCTATGCCTAGGGAGTTCCAATTGTTATTTTTCTTATCATGTAAAATAATCGTGCTCATACGGCTAAAGTCCTCCATTTTGGCTTAATTTTAAAATCAGTGATATAGGTATAATTGATAATGCTTTCGCCTGGGGGCAGAGTGATTGGGTTATAACCATCTGTATTTAAAAAGCAATATTTTGTGATATTAAGGCCACCATCTTTATAAGCAATGCCTTCTTCGCAATCTAGCGTAATTTTTCCTGTTCCAGCTTCTTTTGCAATCCTGAATTGTTGGCCATTAATATAAATATTACTATCTTGTGTACTACTAGTTTTATTGAAAGTTATAATTGGCAGACTAGAAAAAGCTTCTGGATTCCTAATACCACCTCCACTTTTTATATCTCTTTCATCATCACCATCAAGACGAAAAACGAACGGCTGGCACTTAAAAACAAAATCAACATCTAACCAACTTCTTGTTTTGTCTGCTGCATCTACTTTGCTGTAGCCTAGCGCTTTATAATAGTACTCGCTGTATTCACTAAAAATAAGTGGGGCATAATCTTTCGATAAATAAAGCCACGCAGCTATATCCCTTAACTGCGCAGCAATGGTTGTATCTGGTTGTTTATAAAGTCTTACCGGAAAGACTTTCTCAATGTCGTTATATTTTCCTTTATCGTATATGACATCGGAATTTCTTCCGTCAATTTCTGTAAACTGCAGAGCGGCCTCTGGAATAGTAAACATCATTTCGTTTCTTATTCGCATAGAGAATTCATTCGATTTTTTTCCTCTAAATTGAAAATATGGATAATTCGTTAAATCCATTATAACCGCCCCCTTGTTTGTCGTTCTGTGAGTGTTGCCAATTGTTGAGAAGTTTCTTCAATTGATTTTTCATTAGAAAGATCTGCATGTTCAATGTTTATATTGATTGTAGGACTATAAGTTTTTGCATGGTTGCTATTGTTTACAATTTGGCTACCTAAATTAGCAGCGCCCATCATATTAGTGTTTAATGCTAATTCGGGGCTAGTAAAGTTAAAATTTGAAAAAGCATTGTCAAATGAGAGTTCCTTAGAAATAGAATCTGCCATATTAGAAGTAAGATGTTTAACATTATCAAATCCTGCTATTATTCCCTTTTCTAAACCAAACATTAGTGCAGAACCATTATCAATTAAAACTTTTTTATCATATGGAATTGGACCTTTTAAACTAGCGATAGTATCTGCGATACCACTAACAAAGCCTTTAACTTTTTCAAATCCCCATTTTATTCCTTTTAGTAATCCACCCATTAAAGATGTACCTGCATCCCATAGTTCATCTCCAACAATTGCAGAACCTAAACTATTTACTAATCTTTTTACTGCCTCTCTAGCCTCTTCTTTATTATTATCAATACCCTCTGCTAAACCATTAATTAATCGTATAGCTGCTTTCCACATTCTATCTGAGAAATTAATAATATTCTCAACTAATTTATCAACTAAATCTGCAGCAGCGTTTACTAATCTGTATAAATTATTTCCAATTCCTTCTATACATTTCACTACTAAATCCATACCTGCATCGACGATTCGTGATAGATTATTAGAAATACCTTGTAGTACGCTAACGATTAACGTCACTCCGGCATCAATGATATCAGGCATTCTAGAAGATAATCCATTTAAGAAATTAATCATCAAATTAACAGCCGCATCGATAATATCTCCCATTCTATTACCGATTGCATTAACAAAATTAACGATAATACTAATTGCTTCATTAGTGACTTTGCCAATATTATTTGCAATTCCACGAAGAAAATTAATCAACAAATTGAAACCAGCTTGCAAAATATCAGGCAAATGTTTATTCAACTCTGAAAGCCACGTGATAATTAATGTAGCCATGTTTTGCACTATTTTAGGTAATTGTTCTGTTATACCTTGAAGCAATGCATTGATTAAACTAGCTCCAGCTCCTAACAACTTTGGTAGTGCTTCAGTAAGTGAACCTAAAAAAGTAGTAATAATCATCGTTGCTGATTCTATGATAGTCGGCATAACTAATAAGATACCATTAGTCAGTGCATTGATTATTTGTACTGCAGATTGAGCAATGATAGGCAACAGCGTGACTATTCCATTAGTAAACGCCATTATCAGTTCCCCAGCAGATACTACAATGCTTGGCAATCCTTGTGCGATACCAGAAATAAAACCAGACACTACTTGTAAAGCTCCAGTAATAATACCTGGTAAAGCATTGGCAATCGCACCTAAAATTCCTTGTAGCGCTGTACCAAAATTTGTACCTAATTGTGGCCCATAAGTCTTGATTCCTTCAGCTAATCCTTTAAAAGAATTCATAATTGTATCAATACCTTTATTTACATCTCCGCCACCCAGAGCTTTTGCTAGTAATTCAAAAACTTTTATAAAAAGACCAACGGGACCCATCATTCCTAGGATAACCATTTTAAGAATTTTTAAACCTACACCAACTATATCAAATGATTTTCCAACTCTCTCAGTTGGGTTTATAAGTTTTTTTAGAGAATCTATCACATTTTTTATTGCTTTACCGATTTTCATGATATTTTGCTCACCTTTGACGGTGAATGCTCCTTCAAGAAAATTACCTAATTCGCTCATATTTTTAATTGAACCAGACATTATTTTTCCGATTGCCTTTATCCCAAGTTTCATATCATTAATTTTTCCAGTAAAATTAATCATTCCTTGCCAAAGACTTTCAGGAAATAGCTTAATAAATTGAGACCTTAATTCCGCGATTTTCTCTCCTGGACCATTGGTTAGCATTTCAACAAAGCCTTTACTTAAAAGCTTTAATCCTTTAAATACTTGATCAATGGGTTTCATGAACGATTTTAAAGTCAACACCATTCCATCAACCTTATTCCTAAAAGTATCTGAAGTTTTATAAAAATAGATGAAAGCTGCGATTAATGCACCAATTCCAGCGATAACTACAGCAAAAGGATTTGCCATCATAGCCACTTTCATTAATGAGAAAGCCGTTTTGACACCATTAATTGCTGTTTTAACACTGTTCATAATTCCGATAGTTGCTTTGAAAGCAATAAAGCCTGCTATAGCACCAACAATAACAGAACCTAGAAATTTAATTATTTGAGCATTTTTACTAATAAGTTCAAACAATTTATCAAAAATAGGAAATTTATCGCCAATTGAGTCTAATAGTTCTGCAAATGCCGCTTTTACATGAGGAATAGAAGCTTTGACAAAAGTAACAATCGCTCTTGGTAATGCTTTTAATATATTTCCAATCATGGGAATAAAGTTACCAAAAAGAAATGTGGCCGTTGTTTCTGCTAACTGATTTAAAGAAGGTTGGATATCTTGTCCAAGAGCCATTTTACCAAGTACATTAGATAAAGAAGCTTTCATAGCTGCGAATGAACCGCTAAGTGTCTCTGCCGCTTCTTTTGCTGTAGTTCCTGTGATATCAAGATTTTCTTGTATTGCGTGAATGGCATTGTATACATCACTTAGGTTACTAATATCATATTTAACGCCTGTAAGTTTTTCGGCATCAGAGAGTAGTCGTTGCATCTCTTCTTTTGTACCACCGTAACCTAATTTCAAGTTATCAAGCATTGTATAGTTTTGCTTTGCAAAACCTTGATAGGCATTTTGAATATCTTGCATATTTGTACCCATTTTGTTGGCGTTGTCAGACATATCAATCATAGCCATATTTGCAACATCTGCTGCTTTTTCTGTATCGCCACCAACAGATTGTAGTAAACTAGCGCTAAAACTTGTTACGTTTTCCATATATGCATTCGCTGATAACCCAGATGTTTTATACGCTTCATCTGCATACTTTTTTACTTTGTCCGCACTACCTTTGAATAATGTTTCAATCCCACCGAGGGATTGTTGTAGATTTGCTCCTTCTGAAATTGCGGTAGAGAATGCAGTTTTAATTGATGAAATAGCTTTGCCTACAACTGCAGAAGCAACTTTTACTAATCCCATTGAGATAGCTAAATTTTTTATAGAAAAACCAGCTTTGTCACTACTGCCTTCCAATTGATCTAGCTGGCTGTTAAGCCCAGCTACACTTTTACCATTAACATCAACATCAATTACAACTTGCCCATCAGCCATCTTCTTCCTCCTCTCCTAAGTCAGTATTAGGTAAGGCATATTTCCTTTTTAACTCTCGCATTCGACGTTTTTCTTTACTTGATTCCCCTTTTTGAGGTTCCCAATTCCTAATCTGAATAATCCTCTGCATAATACAATTATCTGGTAGACTCTCTAAAAGTGCTTGAAACTCTTCCCAACTCATTTTTCCTTGTTCTTCGAAAAGATTAATACCAATTTGACGAAAAGAAGCATAGATATACTTGGCATCATAAACCAAATCTATATCTTTACTATTTATTTTAGTTGGTAATTCATTGCCTAATTCATCAGTTTCAACTTCGGAATGTTGACCTAAAAGCAGGTATTCATCATAAACGTATTTAAACATTTCAAATTTTTGTAGTATATCTAAATCAACTTCCCCAACTAAGATTAGAATCGAAAGTTCAATCTTATCTTCTAATATCAAACTCTCATCTTGTATTATTTCAAAAACATCAAGGACATGATCAAACGCTAAGTTTATTGGAAATTCTTTGCCCAAAAACGAAAAGGATGTAGTCAGCGGATTATTCAACCGCATAATACTCATCCTTTCTTTTTGCTAACTTTTTTTAGATATTCTTGTTTTAATTTTTTTGATTTTTTACCACGCTCATCTAATAATTCAGTCTGTTTCTTAGTGTATTCTTCAATAGATTCACTAATACCTACTGATAAATCGTAAAAGGCGTTTAGCCATGCGATTATGTCTGGGATGTCTTTATACAAAATTGCAAACGTACCTTCACCAAGTACGGAATCATACCCTTTTGTCAACACAGAAATATATAATTCATCACTCATTTCCTCAGAATTTTCATCTAAGTCTTTCAGTTCTTGTACGACTTTATCGTACGTTTCTTCATATTCTTTTATATGCTCTAATGAACAATCAAAGAAAAATTCGTGCCCAGCAATTTTCACTGGAAAACCAGTACGCTCTACTTTAATCTCTAATGCTTTCATTTAATTACCTCCATAAATAAGGACAGCCAAATAGCTGCCCTTATTTTCGTATTTATGCTTGATTATTAAGTGTTAAGGTATGTTGTGCTGTTTTCTTACCATCCTCTGTTTCGCCTTCGGTAACATAAGTACCAACTGGTACCGTTTCTGTCCAAGTAATATTACCTGTTTCAGAGACAGCAAGGCCTTCTGTTACAGGCGTAATAGAATAGTTTACTTTTTTATTTGTAGCATTTTCAGGCAAAACAGTTGCTGTGATTTGTCGGCTACCTGCAGTACCCGCATTTGCTGTGGACGTTTTAGGAGAAAACTCTAAGCCTGTTACAGCAATTGGCGATGTTTTAAATGACGGTACATCTACTTTTTCGCCGCCGTCTGCAAAACCTACTTTGTATGTTCCTGATGGAACGTCGGTGTTTGGCTCAATACCTGTAATTTCTAGAGGGCTTGGACTAGCCGGAACAATGACTTCCTCACCTTTATAAACAATATACTCTCTAGCCATTCTTATTCTCCTTTCTCCATTTCAATGATTACCCCAGTTTTAGTCGGAGTCATTTTACCGATTACTGGGGTTATACTTTTGGGGTGATATTAGGTAAGGTATCAAAGGTAATCGTGCAGCTGAAATCTTCATACTCTGTCGCATCTCCTGCACCAGCGACAATATCTGTTACTGTTGCACGCCCTACATAAGTATCGCCATTCGTCATAATAATTTTATGCCAAATCTTACGATTTTCTCCAATTTTGTATTTTTTACTTGCAATTAATTTTTGTGCGGGATCTTCTGGGTCATAAAATCCTTCAGGACTATAAGCACCAGAAACAGAAGTCACTGTAGTTTCTGGTGTACCATCGCCATCATAGAAACCTGCATCGTCCGTTTCTTCATCGGTATCATCGCCAATTGAACTAATGTACTTGGCAAGACGTTTCCACTCTAACTCGGTAGTTGGTGTTGTTTCTTTCCCAGGTACATACTCAGCAATAAAATGCTGCCGTTTTGCATTTTTGTTCCGTGCAAACATTTGAATATTCATTTTTAATAACATTAATTTTCCTCCTTAAATGTGGTTAATTTTGCTTGAAAATCTAATAAAAAAACGAACCAACCTTGTTCATCAGCTTCATTAATGAACGGTTTGCTCGTTATCATTAAATTATTACACTCAAAAGAGCCATCTTTACTTGATAATTCTTCAATACTTTCTAATACATCTGAAAGAAGCCACAACGTATGCTCTAACTTATTACCGTCTTTTGATTTCATGGCAATTTCATAGTTTAACAACTCGTCTTTGATTCCGTCATAATATTCGGTTTCTACCTTACCGCCCGGTAATGAGTAAATCACTAAACTTTCTAGTGCTGAAAGGTATCCTTTCCGGATATTTAACGGCAAATTTGGAATCTGATTTATCCTTTCGTTTAAACAATCAAGAAAATCCATTATTTAATACCCGCTCCTTTCAAAAAGGCACGTTCCCACGAATTCATATAAGCACCTTTTGCTTTTAAATCCCACCGTGGTCCAGTCCCAGGCGTAGTATATTTTTTCCCATTTAGATAAAATTGGCGTTTCGCATATTTTGTACCATAAATAATCTTTTCACCTTCACTTGATAAATGAGCGCTTTGCCTTAAACTATTATTTTTTCGTGGTACAAATTGATTCATATCTGCCATCGCTTGATTACCCAGCGCATATCTGCCTCGTCTCATTGCCTCAGGGCTTACTTTGGTTCTTACACCGCTTAAATTCACCTTAATCCCCATCAGACTACCTCAATCTCATACGAGTAGACATCATTCGAATAGGCTTCAATTACGGTATCAACTTTAGTGATTACGTGTTCTTTGTCATCGTAAATAACTACTGATTGTTCTTTGAACTCAGGCAAAGGCGTAGTCAATTCGTGATAACAGAAAATCAATCCGTTATACAGCAATTGTTTGCCACTTGATGAAAAAGTATATTGGCTTCCTCTGTCAATTCGGCAATACTCAATAAGGATCGGTTCCTTGTATACTGGCTTGTTCCAATCGCCCTCCCCTAAGTACTCTTTATACTCAAAGGAATCAACTAAGAACTTTTTGGGCGGCTTTGGCATTAGCATGACGAAACACCTCGATATAACAAACCTGTACCTTCCAGATACAAATAAACGTCTTCGGCAGTCAACGACTTACTTTCGTTATTTCCAGAAGGATTGTAGCGACTGGCATTAGAAATACTCGTACGGCCTGCTGAAAAGCTTTGAGGGGCATTGTTGATACTTTCATACGTATCCGCACCAACATCAACAAAATACATTATTTGCGCACACAGAGCGAGTTTAAACTGTTTCACTCTAAATTGCCTAGAATCTTTCGTTATATCATTGAACTGATAAAAGTAATTCGTTACATTATCAATCGCTGCGGTGGCTTTTACTAAATATTTGTCAAAGTTATCTTTATATTCATCTGCGGCGCCTGTAAGCTCTTTAAACTCTTCAAAATCAATATAGGACATCTTAGATTCCTCCTAAAAAAAGAAGGAGACTAAGCTCCTTCTTCCATTTCAATAACTACCCCGCTTGTTGTCGGCGTTAGTTTACCAACTTTCGGGGCTACACTTTTGGGGCAACACCTTTAATAATCGCTTTAGCATTTTTTTCAGGGATATATTTGCCATACTTACCTGCCGCTTGTAACGCTGTGCCTGCGAAATCTTCTGAATCCATAGCACGTGCTACTTGAATACCTACGCCAGCTACACCTACGTTATCAGCTGAAAAAATTGCTACCTCATTTGGTTGAAATTTTTCATCTGGTAACTCTTCTAAAACAAACCCTTTAAATTTGTATAAAGTTTGTTCATCAACATTAGCGGATGAATTTTTAGAAGTTGTTGCAAGTTTTGAATCAATTAATAAGTCGTAAACGTCTGAATTAACATAGGCAACCCATGCAACGTTTTGAGAAACATTGTTATTAACAAATTTCTTATGAGCATTAGAAAATAGTTTTGTAATACCAGCTTCATCTAATGTAGTGGTTAGTTCTTCACTTGCATTGTCAGATAATGCTTTGCCTAACAAGTTATCCACATGTTGCGCCCAGGCAACAGCATGCAAAGCTAAGCGCTCTGCTACAACTTGATCAGGAATATCATTTACAGTAAACTGATCGACACCTTCATGAATTGAAAGTGGCGCTTCATATTTAACTTGTTTATTGACTGATTTAACTTCTTTACGTTTACCAAAACGGCTTGAGCTGCCTGTCCCTGTTCCAAATCCTACATTTTCATCTGTCGAATATGCTTGAATAACAACGTCCGTATCTGTAACTTTCAAATCTAGAAATGTATCGTTTTGAGAGACTCCGTCTTTTGTCTGTAAAGTACCTCCGAAAGCACGTAAAAATACTGCTTTTTTAGCAAACAGTTCTGGCAAAATACCTGCATATTGTTTAGTGTAATATTTGATTGACATAATTTATTTCTCCTTCTTAAATATATTTTTCAACTGCTGCTGCAAACACGTCTGTGTTTCCTTTATCATTTTTAGGATTTCCAGGGTTAACGATTTGCGGCGTTGAAGCTGGGTCTTTATCGGTTTGAAACAAAAAGGCTTTATTTTCTTGTAGTCCCTTTAATTGTTCTTCAAAACCTTGTAAATTACCGTCGACAACTTTAATAGTGTCTTTATCTAGTTGACCAAGTAAGATTTCTTCATCAAGCGCATTCGCTTCTTTTAATGCTAATTTAATTGCGAAATCTTTTTGTTGTTCAGCTAACTGTTTTTCAGAATTATTTTTCGCCTCATCAAACTTTGTTTGTAAATCAGCTAATTTTTGCGTTAAATCATCGTTTCCTTGTGCTGATTCTTTTAAGGCCGTCAATTCTTCTTGGTTAGCTTCTAGTTCTTGCTTAGCGCTGTCACGTTCACTCTCTGCAGTAGCAACTTGCGCATTTAGTTGCGTGACCGTCTTACCATGTAAAGCCATGATAGCCTTCGCTGTTTCTTCCTCAATGCCTAATGCGATTAAATCCTCTTTTTTCATAAATCTGTTCCTCCTAAGTGTTTTTTGAGTGGCAACTCCCACTGTGAGCCGTCTTTTTGAGACTTCCGAGCAGGTCTAGGTATAAAATAAAAAGCCTAACGATAGTTAGACCTGTTTTCTTCTCTTTTTAAATATTCTTCGTAATCGGCATCTAATCGATCGTAAGGATCTTCCTTTGTCTCCATATTCACGCGAAACCCATATCTAATAAAAGCGATAGTGATTGCTAGTGATAAACCAATGACTGGCAATCCAATCACAATGGCGATAAATTTTATTAGCATAGAAACACCTCTTTTTTTATTTTATAAATCATAAAATCCCACTTCTTCTCTCTAAAAATCGTCATAGCGAAAATCTTTTAGCAACGTATTAACCGGGGTGTAAACTTTTTCACGGGCATAATTTCTGCCTAAATACTCATTAGAATCTACTAGTTCTCGTAGTTTCGCTTGGTTTGCTCTTACTTTCTGTTTCCATTGCTTGGCATTGTCAGTATGATCTAATGCTTCGGAAACCATTTGATTCTTTTTAAATTTGACTACTTGGCGCTCTAATTGCCGTTGACGTTTCGTCAATTCAGCAACTTTTTCATTTTCCTTTGCATCAATTTTAGGTTGATTATTTGTATTGATACCAGGGATAAAAGGAATGTGTAAATGATTGCAGTTAATCCCTCTATGCCCGCCAGCAGTTCCATATTCTGCGCCCCAATAAGGGTCGTAAATACTCTTATACTTTTCATTACTTGAAACAGATTCACGTAAATCGGCAACGTGTCCTTGAATCTTAGAACAAGCTTTTCTAGCCCCCATATGGCTAGTGACCAGTACCGTGTGAACGTCATACTCGCTCATACGGTCTTTTCGTAACTTATCATAGGTGTTACCTAATGTAGACTTTAAAACGGTTCGAACGTAACGTTCCAAGCTCCACGTATGACCGCCTTTATCTACAAATGTTGACTTAATCCCTTTCTGTGCCCAACTTTGTATAGTACGTTCTAACGCTTCGTCAAATGTAAATAACCCGCTGTTAAATGCAGCGACTGTCTTATTAATGATTTCATTGTACATTTGGCTGGTGGCTGTTCCATAACCGAAGTTAGTGGATAACAACGTTTGATTTACATAGTTGTTAATATCAGACCACACTTGGTCGTGATAGGCTTTCATAATATTGTCTAAATCTGTTGGCATAGGCTTTGGATCATAAGGTAATTCTTTATCAATATCTTTTACAATTTTTTGCCCGGTACTTTCAAACATTCGCTCTATTTCAGATTCAGCAATTCCTGTTACTTGAGAAATGACTTTTGCGGTTTCTTTGTTAAACAAATGTAACTCTTGAAGCTTTTCTCTTTGCCAATCTAAAATATTCTCGTTACCGTTTTTTAAACGCTTAGCGATGATTCGTATTAATTCGCCCTCTAACGATTGGTAGAGGTGTGACATATTAGAGGACCATAAATCTAATTGATGAGGCGTAATCATTATTCCTCATCTCCTAGTTCATTTTCCGCCGATATTCTTTCTTGTTCTGGGTAGTCCATTTCTAACGTTTCTGCTCTAATCTCGTAAACTATTTTTTTGGCCTCTTTTTCAGTCACACCCGTTAATTTCTGAATAGCGCTTAGTTTTGATGAAAGACCAGCTGTAACTAATTTAGAGTAATAATCAGCTTTGGCATCTTGAGATTGAAAAACACCGTCATCAAAATCTATATTAATGCCTAGTTCTTTTGAATATTTGAATAGATTAAATGCTGCGGCCAATTCGAATATAGTTGTAATTAATTCTTTTAATGCTTCTTCCACAATTAAGACATTATCTGAACGGGTAGAAAAAGTCTCAGAATTTTCGCTGATGATTTCCGTAGCTGTTTTGACTGATTGTCCATCAAAGCTAAATGTTCCACTTGAAAAACCGGTTTGTAATTCAACAATTCGTAAAATAAAATTGATTGTCTCAATAAATTCCTGTGACCGTAACGTAGGAACAAATTCACTAATAAAAGGATCGTCTGATTTCAACCGTTGATATACAGATGTCTTACTGTCAAATCGTTTTATAGGATTCCCTTTTTCATCATATCTAACTTTGAAGAAATGATCTGAAGCTAATATTTTTCTTCTCGCTTCTTCAACTTCATTCATAAATTCATCGTATTTTTCGTTAATATCAATCAATTGGCGCTTCGCGTTGTCAATAATACCTAAACTCAATGGACTATCGATATCTATGTTGTTTTTTCCAGCTAGTTTTATATAGACAAATAATGGTCGAGTAAATCCGACTAAAGCAGTCTCCTCTTTTAGTTCCTTGTACTTGTCTAATGTCGGTAATGGTACCCTAACACCTGTTTGAGATTGTTCTTCTGAACGATACAATTCGTTTCTGATATAGTAAGTGCTATTTTCCCACTCATGAAATTCTAAAAGTGTGTAATAAACATTTTTCTTACCTTCATTCTGTTGTGTAATCGTAGCAATAGCTGCTTCAGATATATCATTAGTGTTGGACTGTAAAGGGTAAAAAGTATCAGCTCGGCAAAAGGATATTTTTATTTTGTTTGTCTTTGTATCTACATAGGGACGTAGGACAAGCCCTCCTATTGCATATCCTGCTTCCAGCTCTTCACCAAAGTTCTTACGAAACTTATTATCGTTAAAAACTGATTGTAAAAACTGGTCCGCTTCATCATTATCAATGCTTATCGCACACCCGTCATTAAAGACTAGCTTAGCTAATTTGCGAGAAACTACTTTTGATACATTTAATGAATGAAAAGCCCTGTGCATACGCATACCATCACTATTAACGTAGCTCACATCAGGAAACTTATTTTTATATATGCGTTTGTTGTCTATTATTCTATCGATTTCAGCAGTATTTACTCCGATTTTTGGATGATCTGTAATTCTATTAAGTGTTTCTACCATACCTATTTTTGCACCTCCAATCCTGAACATCGCTTTTAATTTGTCAAACATGTAAACACCTCTTTTCTAGGCGATATAGGTTTTATAAAAGTAATTATTACCATACCTTGCTTCATCAAGTGCATGATTATATTTATCTACGGGCAATCCATTATCATTTCTCACATACATAGAGATTTCTTTTTCAAAATTATAGTGGTCAAATTCTTCTCCACATTCTAAAACTATAAATTGGCCACTTATCATGGTGTTTTGTAGTCGTTCTATTCCAACCTCTATCTTTAAACCATTACTTGAAACTTTATCGGAGCTATTGTTATCAGCTTTATCTGTAATAATCCCTATTAAGTCAAGCTCAGAACGTAACGTTTTACAGGCAGGATCGACAAAGAAATAATTCCAGTGTGGCAAATGGTTCCATTTTGTATAACACCACTCAACAAACTGTTTAATCTCTTTTGCATAAATTGACATCGCTTTTGTTTCTCCCGTATCCGTTCCACTATGATAGTAGTTTGCTAAACGATACAGATAAAATTTCCCAGCATAGAAGGTGACAACCCAAAATGCACAGGTAGTTGCATCAGCTTGGCCCCCATCAGCAGTAAAAAACGTTTCAATGATGTTTCCTTTTATTTCGGTTGCCTTGTTGTTCTTACCGAACATCGAGTAAATAACACCTTGTGGTAGCACTCTATGACCATACCAGTCACGTTCTAAAAGATATTCGCTACTTGATAACTCATCGTATAACTGCTGCTTTCTTGATTCACTTAAGATTGGATTATCATCTGGTGTCCAATGACGAAATAAAAAACGTCCTGATTTCTCAAAACGTTCTAACAATTCTAAATTAGGGTGATTCGGTGCTGGCGGATTCTGTTCGCCTAAATGATAGCGCCATTCTGCAGCAAAAGTACGTCTAAAGCACTCATTAATGAAATCTTTATGCAGCAAGTTAAATTCTAAGAAAGTAACTGAGCCTAACGACATACCCGTAATAGCACCAACCGAATTGATTTTGCCGCCGCCTTTGTAATAAATCTTTTTTTCTCCGTTAGGTGCATATAAAAGCAAATGGTCCCCATGCTCATCATGTCGAATATCTGAAACACCATCAAAGATATGCATTAAGCCTAAACCGTCACCGTCCATAAACATTCGGAAAGCTTGTTCTTGATTATAAGCAGTCACAAGATGGTTCTGGTCTGGTGAGCGTAAATAGAAGTCTGCCATTTTAAATATATCACTGGTGGTTTTTCCGCTACGAGGAGTGCCTTCGTTTAGTTCAAAGGTTACTTTACTTGTATCATAATTGATATTTGCCACTTGCTTATCACTAAAATTAATTGCCATCGCTCACACCTCGTGATTTTACTTCTAACAAGGCTTCTAGCAATTCATTAGCTTTACCTCCAGCGGTTAACTTATCAGCCTTATTCGTAAGTATTTTCGCTTCTGCTTGAGCTTTTTCAGTTTGCGCTTGTTTTAATTCATCAGTAGCAATATACTTCATCAACTCACTCATAGCCTTTTGCTTATCGTAAAGCTTAACTGATACACCGTCTTTACCTTTTTTAACTTCCTGAATCAATGTACCGTCAACCTCGTTCGAATCTTTAAGAGAGACATTTGAAACTTTGTATGTTTTTACTTCGCCTGTTTCTTCGTCTATAACCTCTTCACCATTAATATCTTTAAACGGATATTCATCATAACCAAATTCTGTAAAATCGGTAATATCGGCAAATGCTTGCTTAACATACTCTTGTATCAAGTCTTTAATATCCACAAACACATCTTGTTGCAACTCTGCTTTTAAACGGTGCAACTCTTTTTTTATGCGATCTTTTGCTAGCAACCTAATGCTATTGGCTCTAGCTGAATTATAGCCACATCCGTATGCTTGTTGATATGCCTTAGTGGCGTTAAAATGCTGTAAATAAAATAAACAGAACATTTTCTGTTGCTCTGTTAAAGCATCATTCTCTATAACGGGTTGCGACTCTTTTTTGTGTGCAACCTTTTTCTTTTTGGTTGCAACCTCTTTAGGAGTCGCGTTCCATTTGCGAGATTTCCAAGACTTCACGGTGTTAATAGATACATCGTATTTATCTGCTATATCTTTATACTTCATACCATTTTTATAATTCTCATATGCTAAGTCCCATTTCTGCACACCCAACGCCACCTCCTAATTAATTTTATGTAAATGTGCGACAGATACATTAATACCTGTTATACTCTTTATATGGTAGTACTCCTTTTTTAAAAGCTTGAGTTCAGAGATTACAATCTATCTTAATTTTGACACTAACGCTACCTAGCCACTAGACCCATAATCTAGTGGTTTTTTTACGTACAAAAAAAGACCACTCATTTTTATTGAGTAGTCTAAAGATTTATATTAGACTGCCTAGCCAATCTAACACTTATTTAACAATACTAGGTTGCTAGCCACTTTATCCTGTTTCCGCAGGCTGGCTAATTCTGAAAGGAGGTGAACCGATCGTTAAAGTAAGAAACATTTATTGACGATTTTTTTATTTAAGTAGCTATGCTACCTATTGGCGTGACAGGATTCGAACCCGCATCTTATCTCACACGAAGTAAGTTGCATTACCACAATGCTACACGCCAAACCAGAAGGAGCGACCTTCTAGCAATTGCTAATAAATCAAATTAACCTTTACACACTCTCGTCAGAATGTTTTCCCTTCAGGACGTAGCTTTCGCAGACTTTCACGGCTAAAATGATTATGTCACTGGCAAGGATTTGCACCTTGTATGGTCTATATTCCACCACAGTGACCAATCAATCAAACACCAGCAAAAACAATTGATTAAGTTTATCCTAAACGTACCTAGCTGCTACTCTATGAGTTTAGGAATTGCTCTCGTGCATAAGCAGCTGCCGCAGAGATCTGGTTAATGTTCTTATCGTCATATGCTGGGATAGAGCAATATACCTAACCTCGACTAGTATGAATCAGGTAGTTACTACTGCATCCCTAGCAACTATTTGTGTCACTTGCAAACCTGTAGAAAAAAGAGGAGGTTATTCACCTCCCCTCTAAGGAACGTATCAGTTTGCGAGTGATAGTGTGATCAGTGTTAGCAACGAGATAATATTTATTTTTGATTTCCTTACACTTCTCACACTACTAATTTACCATGTGAAATAACCTCGATAGTGCACAAATAGTGCAAATTATATATCTAAATTTAATTCTTTTGCGATTTCTTCAAAAAATATTCTTTGTAATTCGAAGGCCTTTCTTCTACTACAAAATATTTTCCCTTGATCAATTAATCCTTGCATAGTGAATCTAGGCCGTTTTTTAAAATGAAGTTCTTGAATGATAGTGATGGTATCCTCACACGATTCACTAAGCACTTTGTCAATGATGCGTTTATTCCGTTCTAAGCTTGCTAGCCGCCTGTCTTGTTCAATCGTAATAAGTAAATTGGCAGCAGCTTCATTATTTCCGTGTGATCCTTTAATGCCACTGTTCAAATCACTTTCTCTAAATGGATAACGTAATTCTTCTTCGCGTTGCCGAATATAGTCATCGGTTTTATAATAGTCCCCTAAAATATCTTTGATATAGTTAAATGTTGATGTCCGCAACTAATCATCATCTCCTAATACTGTTATTGGTCTACCATATTTCAAAATTTTCCATTCGCCATCTTTCATATTGGTTTTATTCATATGATTTCTTTCATCACGAGCTATCGTATAATCGAAAAATAAATCGGCTTGCTCTGCTCCATGTAAGTATTCAACATAAACGCCATCGACTTGCCTTCCTATGATATAAACTTCTGGATAACTCATACGCTGGAACCTCCTAAATATAGCCCTAATCCCAAAATAAACGAGCATGAAAGGAAATAAACGAGGTCACTGCTTGTTATGTCATTGCTATACACGAAATGGCTCACGGTTGCTTTTGCTACAAGAATCATTATTGCAATGCCACTAACTTTATTTATTACTCTTTTCCAGTTGCGTTTCATTTATTCACCATCCACCTTCACAGCAAACGGCCAATAGCGCTCGTCAACTGCTTTGATTTCTTCTTCCGTAAAACGAGTTACTCTGATCGCATCAATGCTGATATTCTCTTCGATATCATAATTCACATAAAGTTTATTCTGTTTTGCTGGTAATTCTATAAAATATTCAGCTTCTTCTGTGATATTCATTTCACACCTACACTTTCTCGGCTTCCAAGCTCTCTTTCTTTGCTAACAATCTAAAATTTTCATAAAAGTAGTTGATTGATTCTTCGCCAACCGAACGATCGTCCAAATCAGTAAAAAATTCATCTTTAATACCGTTCACCAAAAGTATTCCATCTTCGTGAATTGATTCAACAAAATATACTTTTGCCTCGTGCTCACCTTTATGAATGACTAAATCGCCTTCGTTTACCACCCACTGCTTCGGCTTTTCGATTTCGTTTGGCATATCAATCGTTGTAAAATGTGTTTTATGTTCTGGGAAGTGTTCATCAAGTGGTGTGCCACAATATGGTGGTTCTTCGACTGGGAAATCCCACCACAAGCAATCTCCTACGTCTTCGTGCCAATGTTTTGCGAGTTTAGCTCTAACCTTCTGCGGTTCGTCTAGAACTATTTCAAATCGTTCAGGAAATATACTCTCGCGTTTAAAATCAGTGAATGTCCGCATTGCTAAATCACCTGTTGGACTTAACAATAATTCCTCGATTTTTCCATCCCATCCTTCGTACGTTGGTTCGAACCAATCGTTTTTTTCGTTATCCCATATTCTAAATGTGGGTCTTTGCCCGCTCTTGTATTTTGATCCTTTATTCATTTCATACCTACACTTTCTCGACTGGCACAGCAAACGGCCAATAGCGCTCGTCAATTGATTTGATTACTGATTCAGTAAGTTTATATGCTGAATCGTGCAAATTTGTTAGTTCTTCATACTCAACAAGTCTAGCATCAGTTCTACCACTAAAAAGTTGCACTAAATATTTATGGTCAATAACTACTTTATACAACTGCTCTTTCTCGACTTCGTAGCCAAACAACTTCATTCTTATAAATGTTTCAATTGGATAATTCGTAGTATCGACAAGCAAATCTTGAAAATCACTTCTCTCATTTCTATTTGTATTAAAAGCATTTATTAAAACACCACCAAGTTCCCAATCTAACTCTTCAAAATTATCTTCGAACCAATCAGCTACAAACTGCGGTATCACGACTTTTTTCGGTTCGTCTAGTAGTATCACGTGCGACAACGAATCATAAATGCCTTGTTCATAACCGTTGTCATAGCTTAAACTTTCGGTGCTACATTCTAATTTCTCTAATATGTCTATCAATTCTTGTTTATCCATCGCTGTTTCCCTCCTAAAGCAAGCTACCATCGATTAACAATACTTCGCCGTTTTCTTCAAGATTTTCTAATTGATTAAAGGCTTCTTCTGCACCCAATTCTCCACCATCTTCAATACGACTTTTAGCAAGCATTTTGAACGCTTCGTATTTATCAATTGTTTTCATATCATCCAAAAACTCTTTTTCGTCCTCTACATCGCAAACAATATTCTTGTAAAGTTTTAAACATTGTTTTTCATCCTCAGCAACGATTAATGCAAAATAAGGTTCTTTAATTTCGTAAAATTTCATTTATTTTACCTCCTGTTCCAAGGCCCACTGGCTAAATGCTTGGATAACTTGTGCCAACTCTTTGTTTTTCAATTTCATGAATGCTATATTTTCTTTTCGGTGCGGCTCTCCATTAACATGTAAGAACCTAGAATTATATATTGTGTTGTAAAAATCGGAATCGTCTAGCATGTCATTTTTCAACCAATCCAGCACAATCTGCTGACTTTCGTTGAGCTGCGCCTGTACACTTTCATCTGCCTCAAATGCTTCACTTTCCAATCTTTCCCAATCGCTACTATGCATCTCAATGAATTCAATATCTGATAACCAAACGGCTTTTTTACTCATTCTGCGACCTCCAATAGTTCTGGGTTCTCGTAGACATTTCCGATAACTTCATATTCTTCGCTGTCAATGAATCTAACAGATGTTAATTTTCCATTTCTTAACATTTTTTTGCAGAATGAACCTTTTTCAAATACAACGATGCTATCATTTATATGCGATTCGAAAGGAATGTAATATAATACATCACCCTCAAAAATTTCAACGCCGTTCTTGTCTTTCAAGCCTGTTGATTGCATAAGAACATATTTATCAATCATTCCCCACATGCCATTTTCTAGATTGATAAGAGGCGCTATAAATCCTGTATCATCATCAATAGTCCATTCTACATTTTTATCTTCATCAGGATAATACATTATGTTTTCTTCTACTGAATAAGCTCTAAACTTTGGAATCATCTTCTTCACTCGCTTTCAACTCTTGTTTGCTTAAATATTCTTGGAATCTCACTTTATCTTGCACATTCCAAACGTGGTTACCATAGTTTTTATACTCAGTTCTAGGCATTTTTTTATAAGGGATTTTTTCACGTTGGCAATGTGCGATTAGAGACGACATCTTGATGTTTAATTTTGTGCATATTTGGCTAAGGTAGTAATCTTCATCAATCAAACGTCGGATTTCTGTGTCTAGCTCTTTAATCTTCTTGTGCTTTGTCAGCCCTAATTTTTTAGCCCTAAACTCAACAGCTCCAACTGTACGATTTAACCTATCAGCTATATACTTATTTTTCATAGATAGATAGTGCTTTTTTAAGAACTCATCCTCTTTTTCAGACCATAGACGGTGCATGTAGCATCTAAAATCATCTTCTTTTCGCATTTTGCACAATTTTTTTCTAATCGCATTGATGCTTCTATTCAAGTACTTAGAAGCTTCAATTAGCTGAGTATCGTTTTCAAAAACAAAATATTCTAAATACACTAGTTCGTCTTCTGTCCATTTTCTATACATGAAATCACCACACTAGGAAAGTTGCATCAATGCACCAAGAATCTTTTCATCATCTTTACTCTGCAATTCATCAATGATATGCATGTATGTTTCTTGAGTAGTAGTCACGCTTGAATGACCTAGACGTTTAGCTATGCTATGAGTTGACACGCCGTCAGCGAGTAAAATACTTGCATGTGTATGTCTAAGTCCGTGCATTGTGATGACAGTGATTCCTGATTCTTTGCATTTTCTGATCAGGTGGGAATTGTATGTTGAATTGAAAATTCGTTTATATTTGCCTGTCTTTTCATCTCGATTTACAAAAATCAATTCATCTTGAGGTAAATTTTCAATGAGCGGTTTAAACTGACCAACTATTTGCCAATCAATGCTTATCGTTCTAACAGAACTTTTGTTTTTCGTATCCTGAAAAAACATTGTAGAATTTTTGTAGTTCAATGTTTTATTAATGCTGACGGTATTTCTGGTCCAATCAAAATCAGCTGGTGTTAACGCAATGGCTTCCGCAAAGCGCATTCCTGTTTTTGCAACCAGTAAAATAAACCAATCCATATTTATCCCTTCGCCAAGTTCTAGTGATTTCAACAGCTTTTGTAGTTCGCCTTTTTGCAAGAATTTTTTCTTTTTTGGTCTCGGCGGTATTCCTTTGATAATCGCTTTGTAGGTTGGATCACGTTTAATTAGTCCTTCGTGATACATATCTCTTACACAGCTGCCAATTTGGTGATGGAAATCCATTGTTGTCTGCCGCTCATGTGTCAGAGCGTATTCATTAAGAATACTTTGATAAGCCTTTCTATCTAATTTATCTATCGTTAAATCAGGGCAAATTTCAGTAAGGTGTTTGTGGGCTATATAATATTTACTAACTGAGATATCTCTAATTGCACCGACTTTGTAAGTTTCAATCCATTCTAAAAAATAGCCAGCAAAAAGTCTGGGACGTTTTGTCATTCGTTTTCTCCTCCTAACACGCTGGGACTTTCAATGTGATTAATAGCTTCTTCCAGCCATTCTCTGACTTGAAACTCTCTTGTGACCACATCGCTGTGCGGCATAACATTTACATCGCTAAAAGCCAACGAATCATCTTTTGAATTTTGTAAAAAGTAAATCTGTTTTATTTTTCTGTCTAGGGAATCACCGTGGACTACGGTGGCGTTCATTCCACGAATAGCAAGATTGAACAGCAGGAACGGAATGGTTCTATCAGATAACTCCTCTAAATCGTAAAAAGTCATTGATGGTTTATATTCAAAAAAACCAATAGATAGTCTGTCTGCTCGCCATTTTTGTATGATCATTCCACCTGTCCCAGAAGCTACTTCATGTGTCAATCCACTTCCAGGTCCTACGATTTTTGCAATCACTTCCCCAATTGAATTTGGCGTAAAATCTTGCTTCTTAACTTTCCGATCAGCATGTTCGTCTTGAAAATATTCGTGAAACCAATCGAAAGTTAAATCTTTTTCTATTTCTAAAAATTTGTTAAACACGATTTCTCGTTTATCGCGACTTAGTAATATATTCATGAGCGCTTCTGGCGCTTTGTAGGCATCATCAACACCTAGCAGTTCATTTATTTTTTCTGTTGTTAATTTCATAATTCCAAAGGAGCAAAAAGCTTTTTATGCGGCCGCAAATCTCCCACTCCTTTCTATTTATTTTTCTCTAAAACTTTTTTAAATATGTCATCGACTAATTTTTCTGGAATATTTGATCGTTCATTATAGCTTTTGGAAAAATTGCCCCAGGCAATTTCTTGTTTAATAACTTTATTTTTCAATCCCAAATGAATATTACTGGCAAATTTCGTGGGCTTCTGTAATGGATAATCATAATTGTTATACCTGGTTAAATTTTTAAATGGTAGTTTAAAATTCAAGACATCTTCAATATATTCCCAAATTTTACCATTAGCCGGGTTCTCAATAATGAAATATCTGGGTTGGTACTTTTTTATAATTTTTATAGTATTAAAAACCGTTAACTCACCATTCACTCTTTTTAAAAATTGTCGTTCATAAACATAATTAGTATCTTCGTAATCTTTTGTGGTTCTTATAGTAAACGGGCTTGGTAATATCTGTGGTGCAAATAAATTATCTGTTACATCTTCTCTTTTCCAACAAGCATTACCATTTTTCATTGCACTAGCTACTGACCAGCTTTCGCACGGTGGGCTTGCAATGATTAAATCTGGCTTAGGTAATTTGTCTAAAACTTTGAATAATTTATTATCATTAAACATATAAGAATAGTCCGCTAAATTCAGATGAATAAAATGGTCATTCTTGTTTTCAATATCCAAACCTATGCTGTATATTTCTATATCTTCAAACTTTTGTGCAGAACGTTTATAACACCCGTTCCCACTATCAAATAGTGCCCATACTATCATAATTTCAAAGGAGTAAAGAATTCTTTGTGGTCGACCAAACCTCCACTCCTTCCTCACAAATTCACTGGCTCTTTTTTATAACCAGCATCAATCAAAATTCCCTCAATCACATAAAGGTCAGTTTTCTGCTTTAAACTAGCCTTAAATTTCTTCGCAATATTTCTAGCTTTGTCTAAAGAAACAACTTCATATGTTTTAGCCAATGCATCCGCTATTATTGCGGATGTTGGCGTATAATAAATCTCCAGCAAAATGAACACTCACTTTCATTTCATAAATCTAATTTAAATGTTCAGCTTTATATTCCCAAAATTTGCTTCTAGGCATTCCTAACGCTTCTATGATTGCATTTACTGAATAACCAATCCATTGCAAATACAAATATTCTTGAATGGTAAACTTGTCTTTATCAATTGAGTTGATTGGTTTAGATTTATCCATTGTTTGCTCACCAATATCCCTACCAAGCATTTTAATTTGACGATAGACCATGCTTTTTAGATGTCTATACCAATCTGGGTTTTCATTCATTAACTTAAGCATTTCTTTTCGCTTTTGCTTTTTTTCAGCTTGAATACGTGCTATATCTTCAAAAATTACACTGTTCATTTTTTAACCTCCTAAAAAGGCAGATCATCATCGCTAATGTCGATTGAATTACCTGCACCTGCGAACGGATCTACATCTCCACCAAACGACATTTGTTGGCTGTTATTTTGCTGATTTAAGCCTTTGTTTTGATTCGTGGCATAATTACCCTCGAAATTGTTTTGAACGCTTGTACCGTCATTCTGTGACATCTGAATGCTATTTCTATTCTCATTGGCGCTTTTTGGCTCTAATAATTGGAAACTCTCGCAAACAACTTCAGTCACATAGACACGTTGGCCTTGTTGGTTGTCATAATTACGAGTTTGAATTCTTCCAACAACTCCTAATAATGTTCCTTTGCGAGCATAATTAGCCATTGTTTCAGCAGGCTTACGCCAAATTACACAGTTGATAAAATCCGCTTCTCGTTCGCCGTTTTGGTTTGTAAAGTTACGGTTCACAGCAAGAGTAAAGCTTCCAACTGCAGAACCACTTGCGGTGTAGCGTAAATCTATATCTTTCGTTAAACGTCCAACTAACACAACTTGGTTTATCATATTGTCACTCTCCTAATAATTCTTGTTTTTGTCGTTCTAATTCAGCTAATTCTTCAGGTGATAAAGGTACATCTTCTTGCATCCCATTCCAATTTGGTAACTGCTCTTGTCTCACTGGCGCCTTAGAATACGCAGGCTGTTTATTTGTTTGAGATAAATCATATTCATCGTTATAACGATCATCACGGATCCAACGAAATAATTCTTGTGGATGGTACCAATCGTTTAATTTAATATACGCAAGATAGTCTTTATATCCTTTTTTAAACGACTCTAAATCTTCTTCCGTCTTGAACTTCTTTAAAAATTGTTCTCTAGCTTTTTTCTTGTTGGTTTTCTTTGGATAAGTTTTCCAAACTTTTTCGAATAATTCAGGCATAGTTGAGCTCGGCTCAACACTATTCTTTTTATTCTTTGTATTATTCTCTGTATTATTAAGTAATGTATTATTATCTTTGGCGTTTTCGCCTATACCCCTATAGTTATTTTCACCTATACCCTCTAGTTGTTTTCGCCTATACCTATCGGTAATTTTAACTACACGTCTCTCTATTGATTTTGTCCCTGATTTGTACTGATAGCTTACGTCAATGTAGCCTTTTTCTTTTAATCCAGATATAAGTTTAGAAACCCTATCTTTACTAAGACCAAAGAAATTTGAAAAGTATTCATTGCTAGCAAAACAGCCATTTTCATTGTCTAAACTATCAATCTCAACTATCAAAAATTTTTCTATCCAGCTTAATTCATCATCAAGCCAAACGTTTTTAGGGATCCAAATACCTTTAAACGCTCTCTCCATTTGTTATCCCCCTATGTTTAATTTTTTACGTTCATCCGTATTCAATTTCACTGGTTTAATTTGATACTTATTCAAAAAGTTCTTAGTACCTATTTGGTGCTCCTCTTGATGGTGCTGACGACATCCTGCATAAAATGTGAATGTCTCATGATTAATCTTTTTACGATTACGCCCCATACCAACAACTTCAATATGGCAAACGTCAGCATGCTTACCGCAAATACAGCACTTACGATATTTCAGACAGTAATAAAACCATTTGTTATTTTCAAGCAAATATTGGTATCTTTTTTCCAGTGGTATATCGTTTTTCAAAATGAACTCAATCAAGAAACCGATCCACTCCGTCGCTTCATTCTTGGTAGCTCGACTATGTTCAAAATAAACACCACTCTTAGCCTCGTAGTAGTATTTCAAGACACTTTCAATCCATTTAGGTTCGTCATAGCTCCAACGTGCTACATCGGCTATTAGAACGTGAGAAAGTGCATTCTGTTTTTGAGACATCTGTCGATTATCTAAGAATTCAACTTTCGCTAAATTATCATCTTTATTAGCCAGAAGTTCGAGAAAATTTGAATTTATTTCATCCTCAAATTCGATGACCAATTTATTTCCTATGTGGTTTATTATTTTTCCAATCACTCAATCACTTCCACCATAATGCCACTATCAACTATAAACTCATTAAGTGCTGTCAATTGACTGTGCGAACCTGAAAGTCGTAATGTTACTGTATTTTTATTTGTATCTTTTACTTCCGCTTTTGGTGATAGTTCACTGACTATTTCTCCTGTATTTTTGTCAATTACTTTATCTTCTACGACTGTTTCATTTAATTCTCGCATTGCTGCTTCATATTCTTCATGTGCTTTCTGTTGTTCTATAGCCCTTTCTTCAGCGGCTTTTTTCTTTGCTAGTGCAGCATCAATCTCAATCATCAATTCTGCAGCTGTTTTTCCGTTATCAATTTGACTTAACCACGAGTAAGGCTCTAATCCTAATGCCTTTACATAATTTTCTATAATCGCTTTTTCTCCTATAACTCGCTCTTTTTCTTTAAAAATCATTGTCATATCGGCAGCAATTTCTTCTAAAGTTTTTTTATTTATTTCTCCTTTTGCAGTAAAAGAACTCTTATTTAACCAGTTATTTCTAATACCTACTTCTTCTACCTCAACGCTATAGTTTTCTGACATTTCTTTAATAGTATCTTTTATTTTTTCAAGCCTCTTAGAACGTTCTGTTTCTTCATATAATTGGATACTTTCGTTGATGCCATCACTTACTAACTTAATTTGTCCAACATAAGTTTTAATTTTGTCTTCAAACGATTTCAAGGGTTTGTTATACTCGTTTTTTATTGCTTTGCGCTCATTATCTAAAAGTGTCGCCACTTTATTTAAATCCGCTTTTGCTTGCTTGGCTTCTGGAATATTCGCATCTGTAAAAATCATACTTGAGTAATGATTTACTGCTTTATCAACCATTTCTTTTAGTTGCGATTCGTTCTGAATTGTTATTTCACTGGCTTTAAAATCTACTTTAAACTGCACATTTGTTGTTAATTCATTTGTCATTACCTTTGCCCCCAGTTAATATTTTTTACTTGATCATTTGTATTGTTTTTATTGATCTCTATTTCATAGTTACTTTTCCACTTATTTAACTGTCTCATTGCTTCTGGATACTGTTTATCTGTCATACTGTCTAATGTTTGTGCACCAACATGTTGCAACAATCCATTTCTAACAACTTGCATATCGCTTGAGCTTAGTTCCGCTACTTTTCTTATTAAATCGTTCATCTCTGATATTTGTTTACCATTAACCAAATTTATTGGTTCTTTAGCATCAAGCTTCTTTTGAAATGAATCAGGATCATCTTTATCTGTTGCAATATTAAAAAATTTCAATAAAAAATATTTTTCTGCATAAGTTAATGCTTTACCTACACCCTTCTCACCAGCAATATCAACACCTTGTGCATACCACTTTGATTCCAAAAAATCTTCTGGATCATCAATATTAATCCAGCGCATAGTCATCTCAAGTTCAGTAAAATATGTTATTCTTTGTTTCTGTTCTGTCTGTTTCGTGTACTTATTGTATTGATTTATAATCTCTATCTGGTCCTTAACTTTATGGCCTGTAATTGCTGGTTGTAATAACAATCCCATTTCATTAATTTTTGAATGTAAAGCTCCTAGGACATCACTTGACCCAACATAATTAAATTGACTTCCTGATTGTTCTTTTTTTAAATAAGATACTTTTTTTCTTACTTCTGCTAATCTTTGATAAACATTTAGTTGTTCAGCCATTTAACAAGACCTCATTTCTGTGATATAATTTTTCTTGTATAATTTTTGTATGCGACTTATTGCTTGCCGGCTTAAGTCGCTTTTTTGTCGTCATACAACACCTCTGCGCTCTTTTTGTTGTGCAATGTATATTTTATTTTTTTGTTGCTGGTACCATAAATCAGCAAGTTTTTTCGTTTGCTGTAATTTTTCTTTCCTTGTCATTTATTTACCTCTCTATCTTCAAGTGCCAGATCATAAAACAGTGTCCAAATGATGAATAAGCCGATATATACATTTTGGATAATCGGATTAAAATTTCCGCCTACTATCAACCCCAATCCGAAAACGATTAGCAACACTGCAATTCTTCTTAAGTTATAAATTTTTCTCATTTCATTTCTCCTTAAATATGCATTCTATTTTGAATCTCTAAGTATCTTAAAAATTCAAGTTCTCTTTCAATTTGATAGGCTTTTCCTTCGGTCAGTTGTTCTGATTGTCTAAGCGCTGCTCTATCATCTTGTAGCTGTTTACGCTCTTTTTTGATTTGGTTGAGTATCCAACTTTCTTGTTCAGTTGTATAAGCCATAACATTCTCCCTACGCTATGTCATTTAAGTCAAAACTCATTTGTCTTACAACTGTTTTTGTGGCTGTAGACGGCTCCCAGTCATTGATATACTCAATTACCATTGGATAATGTTTTTCTCTTAATTGTGATCGGGTACCCACACCTGTGATTTGCTTAATACCTGAATTAATATCTTTGTAAAGCTTGCCACGCTGTTCCTTTGTGATTTTTTCAAATCCTCTTGCAACTTCTGCTACTCGTTGATGAACTCGACGTGATAAGTAGCCATAATCATCTGCACCGATTTTTTGATTGTCTTTTAAGTCGGCTACTTCTTTTTCAATTACATCTACACGCTCATTTGTTTCTTCATTTGCTGATAAAGCAAGCATCGCCAATTGTCTTTGCGAGGTTGGAAGTTTAGGCTGTTGAATTTCTTTTTCCATTTGATTAAAAGCTTCAATATATTTCAATTTAAATTGCAAAGCTTTTTGACCAGTGAACCCCATTGCTAACAAAGTGAAGCCGTCGCGATTCATAATAACTTGGCGATAAGATTGTTTGTTTTGTGGATGAATGTAGGTATCTTCGTAAAATAGGTCGGCATAATTTTGTGCCACCCCCTCTTTTAATTCATCAATGGCTTTTAGAACAACTTTGTGTTCTTTTCCGAAAGTTTCTGCAACTTGTAAACTACTTGTTACTGCTTGCTGGTTTTTCATAATTACTAAATTTGTCATTTGGTTTACTTCCTTTCTGGTATAATTATTTTGAAAGCGAGGTGAAAAATATTATGTTTACTTATATTTGTAACAAACAAGCAGACGATAAGGGGTTACACGAAGTGCATGTTTCAACATGTAAATACCTACCATCTACAGAACGACAATTGGTAGTGGGCGAATATTCTTCTTGCCATGCAGCTATTCAGTCGCTTGAAGAAGCCAACGCTGGCAGAGGGTTTAAGTTCGATGGTTGTTATTATTGTTGTAAACCTTGTCATCACGGTTAGTTTTTTTGAGGAGTAGTTACAGCTACTTCTCTATTTTTTCGGACTGTATCACGATAATTTTCTACTGAATGATAAACAATCACTTGCTCTAAATGCTTTTTGTATTCATTTTTTATCGCATCAATAATTAGAAGTTCCTGATGTTGATGCTCAATTATTTTGATTAACTCTTCTTTAGACATTTCTGCATAGTATGGTTTTAATTCACTCATTTGTTTATTTCCTTTCTGGTATAATTTTCTTATCAGCAAATGGTCTGCTGAAATAATTCATAAGGTGGTGAAAATATTGGAACAGACTAATAAAAGAAAAAACGAATTAGCTGTTGACCTTGTAGTCGCATGGTTAGCACATAATTCTGAAATATCAAATGAAATTGGCCGAACTTCTGTGAAAGGTAATCCTGTTACAACTAAAGAAGTTGCTCAAGCCTATCTAGACTTTTTCAAGACTATTACAAATAACGAATTGCCTGAAAATTTAACAAATGAAAATCAATAACTTTTCAAAATCTCTGCAATGGCTGCAACCATTGTGGAGTTTTTCTCTTTTATAGCCTGGTCAAGCGCTTTTTCTAATTGTTGTAAAATTCCAAGTTTGATTTCCATAATCAATTTTGCAATTTCTTGAGTGGTTAAGTCTTGCTTTACATTATTTTTATTCATGTTCTGCCTCCTTAGTTATTTTGTTTGTATTTGTTGCATTCCCCATATTTACAAGTTTTAGTTAGCTTCTTTCTGATAATTGTTACCTTCACTTTTCTTAGATTCACTTTTACTTTTTATTTTACAAACATGTTGTATGCCAGTACGTCGCGTTAAAACATCAGCAAAAGCTTGTGCCAATAAATCGATATCTACTTTTTCTGACGACTTTTGATTCATATCACACTTCCCTCCTCCTTTGTTGACATTCGGGAACTCAACGATTAAAAAAAATAGATATTCTAGATTCTGGCATTTCTAATGCTGTTGCTATTTTTGCTAGTTCATCAACTCCCAATGAAACTGCACCATTTTCACGTTTTGTATACATACTTCTGGTCCAACCTAATTTTTTTGCTAATTCTTCTTGCGAATAACCCTTAGCAATCCTTTCAGCCTTTAAACGATTGAGTTCAAATTCCATATTAATAATTCCCTCCTTGATTTTTATTCATCCATGAATGTGCTTTAATGATATATCGACAATTCCCGATTGTCAACTAATTGTGCCGAATTAGAACATTTTTTGTTGACTATTGGGAACTTTATTAGTATTATTCTCTTAGGAGGTGAATAATTTGAGAACAAACGATGAGATCATGACATTAATTACAGATTTGCGCAAACAGAAAAAAATGACATCCACTGAATTAGCAGAAAAAGTAGGGATAGCTAAGTCCGCAATGTCACGTTACGAAAATAGAACAAGACAATTCCCTGTTAATAAGATATCTGATTTTGCCAAAGCTTTAGAAACAAGTCCAGAATACCTATTAGGATTTGAAGAAGAACCCCTCTCTCAAATATTAACGAAAATAAATGAAACCTCAGCTAAGTTAGAAACTAAAAGACAAAAAAATGTATTAATATTTGCCGAGAAAGAATTAGATAAGCAAAACTTTGAAACGGAATCACGCAATAGAAAAGTTGTTCCATTGGTCGGAAAGACCGCAGCAAATCCTGCAGTTCTAGAATATGGAGATATAGACGTTGAACAGCATTCTTTCGCACACGTACCGGAAGGAGCAGATTGTGCTATTAATATTCAGGGAGATTCAATGGAACCGCTAATTAAAGATGGAAGCATTGTTTTTTATAAAAAACAATGTGATGTTGAAAATGGTGAAATTGCAATCGTAGAAATTGATAATGATGGTGTTACATGTAAGAAAGTAATTAAAGACTACTCAAATAAACAAATTATTTTGAGATCAATCAATACCAAATATGAAGATAGAATTTTAGAAAATGAAAAAATTAGAATTATTGGAAAAGTTATATTATAGAACTTTTGTATTAGACTTAAAAGTATTCTATTAAAGACCAATCTGTTTAAAAAAATAATTTATAGAAGAATAGTTCGTGGTTAGCTAAGAAATAAATATAAATTTTAACCCTCGGACTTTTCTTCTTACAAAAAAAGAACATACATTCTCTAAGGAGGGATATTATGAATAAATATGAAGTAGAAAAAAGACTTTGCGAAGAGTTAAATATTGAATATATTAACTTAAGTTTACGTACAGGACCTAGTCATAGATTTACTGAAAAAGAATACCAAGAACTTAAATCTGATTATGCTCAGTTATTTTTACAATTAAACAAGCTTAATGTTGAGAAAGACCAAGAGTAGTTTTTAAATAAGATAGGGGGATTCGTTTATGCTAAAGAGAGCAGCGTTATACATTAGGGTTTCTACTGATCAACAAGCAAAACACGGGGATAGTTTAGACGCACAAATAGCTACTTTAAAAGATTATGTAAGTACTCAAGACAATTTGACAATCATTGACACGTATATTGATGACGGCATTTCAGGACAAAAATTGTACCGCGATGAATTTCAACGCTTATTAGAAGATATAAAAAAGAACAGAATAGATATTATTTTGTTTACCAAATTAGATCGATGGTTTAGAAATTTACGTCATTACTTAAATATTCAAGAAATATTAGATAATTCTGGCGTAACATGGCTTGCCGTTTCACAACCATTTTTCAATACTGATACTGCTTATGGGCGTTCCTTTGTTAATCAGTCAATGAGTTTTGCTGAATTAGAAGCACAAATGGCATCTGAACGTATCAAAGCAGTATTTGAAAACAAAATTAGAAAGGGAGAAGTGGTAACTGGTAGCGTTCCTTTTGGTTATAAAATCTGTGATAAGAAGTTAATACCTAACGAAAATGCACCTATAGCAAAAGACATTTTTAAACATTATTCTATTCACAACAGTATACGCCTAACTGTTGAATATCTATTCAATGAATATGATATTACAAGAAGTTCTCGAACAATCAAGCACATGTTAAGGAATAGAAAATATATAGGTGAAGTTTCTGGTAACAAAAATTATTGTCCTCCCATAGTAGATAAGGAAACCTTTGAGAAGGTTCAAAATCTATTAGATAAAAATATTTCATCTATAGCAAAACGTACTTATATCTTTTCAGGACTGGTAGTATGTAGTTGTTGCGGTAAAAAAATGACTGGACGTTATCGAAAAAGAAAATATATTAAAAAAGATGGCACAGTGATGTATTATACAAAAAAAGTATACCGTTGTAACGGAAACACTTATAAAAGAAATAAATGCCCAAATAAGATAAATATAGCTGAAGAGATACTTGAAGAGTATTTATTAAACAACATTAAAGCAGACGCGGAAAACTTTGAAGCTAAACAGAAGAAAATAGCAGTTTCTGCTCCTGAAAAAAACAATAATTCAAAAATACTAAAGAAAATAGAACGGTTAAAAAAAGCGTATCTTAATGAGGTTATAAGTTTAGACGAATATAAGAAAGATAGAAAAGAGCTTGAACAGATGATGATTCAAGTCAAGCCTAAGGAAACTATAGTATTTAAATCAAATTGGTTTAACAAAAATATAGAAAGTACTTATCGTGATTTCGATGAAGAAGAAAAAAGATTTGTTTGGAGATCAGTACTTAAAAACTTAATTGTAGACCCTCATAGCAAAATAACAATTAATTTTTTAACAAAAAATTAGCCACTTTTAGGAACTGTCCTACTAGTAACGCTTGGCGCTATCAACGCAACAGCCATTAAAAAATGCATGCCCCACTTCACTTTTTTAAAGCTCAACTTTTTCACAAATTTCCTCCTTGTGTTTCAACCCATTTGCAACAAACAATTGTCAAAGTAACAAACAACAAAAAGAGCCTTCCCCCATCACGCTGCTCTTCTTTTCCTATCATAATATATCCGTTAAATAAAAAACAGTAAATTCCGTTAAAATAAGATGTTTTTCCTGTAAATTGTTTTTATTTTTGGACAATATAGCGGGTTTGTTTGTGAAAAAATAGTAATTTTGACCAAAACACGAACTTTATAAAAAAGAAAGTCTTTTTATATTGGAAAAGCGGAACAAAAACTATTTTTTTGAAAAAAATAACTAAAAATACCGAATAAACAGCATTGGTCTAGTCCTTGAATACCTCTAAACAAATATTAGCAGCAATTGGTCTAGTCTTTAAGAAGGAGGAAAAAGAACGCTCTTTTGCTTAAGCAAAAGAGCGTTCTTTTTTATTTGAGGTTAATCCTTCATATAAGGTAACTTTTTAGCATAGCCTTCTTTATTCACTTGACGTGCCCGGGCAATCGCCAAATCTTCTGAAGGGACATCTTCTGTGATGGTTGAACCAGCAGCAGTCACCGCATGATCACCAATCGTGACTGGCGCAACAATGTTCGTTGCAGAGCCAATAAACGCGTGATCACCCACGACTGTTTGGTGTTTATTTTTGCCATCATAATTAACAAAAACAACGCCGCAACCGACATTAATATCTTTGCCTAATGTTGCATCACCAACGTATGTTAAATGGCCCACTTTTGTTCCTTCATCGATTGTTGCATTTTTTACTTCCACGAAGTTACCAATGTGTACGTTTGCCCCCACATCTGCTTTAGGACGTAAATGTGCATACGGACCCACATCGGCCCCCTCGCGAACCACACTTTCTTCAATCACAGACTGTTTAACAACCACTTGATTGCCGATATGACTATCAACGATTTCTGAATGTGCGCCAATCAAGCAATCTTCGCCAATCACTGTTTTTCCTTTGATAGTGACTCCCGCTTCAATGACTGTGTCTGACCCAATTACCACGCCTTCATCAATATATGTTGTATCTGGATCAATAAATGTAACACCATTTCGCATATGCATCTCATTTAAACGACGATGCATAATTTTATTAGCAGTGGATAAAGCAACACGATCATTTACACCCATTGCTTCGTCAAAGTCTGCCATTTGGTAAGCAGCGACAGCTTTGCCTTCTTTTTTCAAAATTTCAATGATATCTGTTAAATAGTATTCCCCTTGTGTGTTGTTTGTATCTGTTTTCGCTAACGCTTCAAACAATGATTCATTATCAAAACAGAAGGTTCCTGTATTAATTTCTTGAACACGTGCTTCTTCTTCACTGGCATCTTTTTGTTCCACGATTCGTTCAACAATGCCCACATGGTCACGAATAATTCGACCATAGCCTGTTGGGTCTTCCGCATGCGCTGTTAAAATAGTCGCACTTGCATTCTTACCTTGATGGTAATCGAATAAGTTTTTCAAGGTTTCCGCAGTTAATAACGGCGTATCCCCTGTAATAACTAATGTTGTTCCTTGTTTACCACCTAATAACTCTTGTGCTTGCATGACTGCATGCCCAGTTCCCAATTGTTCAGCTTGTAAGGCATATTGACTACGTTCGCCTAAATGGCTTTTAATCATTTCCGCCCCGTGTCCAACGATCGTCACGATTTCTGTTGGTTCTGTTTGTTCTACTTGATCTAAAATATGTTCGACCATTGGTTTACCAGCAACTGGATGCAATACTTTATAAAGTTTAGATTTCATGCGTGTTCCTTTACCAGCTGCTAAAATAATTGCGTATCTATTTTCCACGTTTGCCACCTCAAATTAACTAAATTGTTTGATTTTCTTCTAAATCGTCCTCATTATACCTTTTCTAGTTTATCTTACTCTTTTGTCTTTTTCAACAAAATAAGGCATTTAAAAGGTAGACCAATTTATTTTCTCATCTTTTTTTAAAGGAATAAAACAGAAAAAAAGAACCTGAAAATGGAATGGACCATTTTCAGGTTCTTTTTCAAATTATTTCTCTGTGAAATAGTTTCCTGGGACTACGCTAATCGTTTTTGTTTGTGTATCCACATCTTCCACATATAATAGCGAAGTGTAGTCATCGATTGCACGACGGCCATTGAATTTTGACTCAGCAAAAACGGTAATGCCCACAAGTTCTGCTTCAAATTCTTCAATCATACTCTTCATACCATTGACGGTGCCGCCGCCTTTCATGAAGTCATCCACGACTAAAACTTTTGATCCGCGTTTTAAGCTGCGTTTTGAAAGTTCCATTTTTTCGATACGTTCTGAAGACCCTGATACATAGTTCACGCTCACCGTTGAACCTTCAGTAATCTTAGAATCGCGACGAACAATCACAAACGGAACATTTAAGTAATAAGACACAGCTTGCGCAATTGGCACTCCTTTAGTCGCAACGGTCATTACCGCATCAATTTGTTTGCCTAAATATTTAGAAGCAATAATCCGGCCCACTTGTCTTAATAAATTCGGTTCCCCAAGTAAATCTGAAAGATAAACATAACCCCCAGGTAATAAGCGATCTTGTTCTGACAAACGATCACACAAATCCATAATCAACTGCTCCGCTTCCTCATAAGGAATTTCAGGGATAAAGCGGACACCGCCTGCAGCGCCTGGAATCGTTTCTAAAATACCTGTTCCACGTTCTTTAAATGTTTTTTTAACAATTGCTAAATCTTCACTAATGGAAGACTTGGCAGATTGGTATCGGTCAGCAAAATATGTCAAAGAAACCAATGTATGGGGATGATCTAAAAGATATTGGGTCATATCGATTAATCGTTCACTTCTCCGAATTTTCAAATTCGTCACTCCTTTTCATTCTATCGTTCCTTATTATAAGGGGTTTAACCGAAAAATTCGAGGATTTTTTTCAAATAACTGAAAATAGTTCGCCATTTCTTTTAAAAAAAAGAAATAAAGGAGAAAAACTTTCGTTTTTCTCCTTAGTTTCTTTGCATTTTTTGTTTTCGTTGGACCATAACAACCACTCGGCGATAAATATTGACTAATAAGAATAAACCAATAAAAATTAGGGTAATGCTTGCACTCGGTGGTGTTTCCAAATAATACGAGCTAGTCAACCCTGTTAGCATGCCAATCAAGCCCATAAACACACTGATGATGATCACCGTGTTGAAGCCTTTACCAATTCGCATACCTATCGCAGCTGGTAACACCATAATTGCTGAAATTAACAAGGCTCCCGCGATCGGAATCATCACAGCAATCGCCACACCAGTAATTACATTAAAAAGCATCGACATCCAATGAATAGGTAGCCCATCAACATGAGCAGTATCTTCATCAAATGTTAAAACATACATTGGACGTTTAAATAACATAAACAATAGAACTAAAACTACGAATAAAATTGCCAACATAACCACTTGATCCCACGTAATCGTGACGATGGAACCAAATAAATACGATTGAATACTAGCAGCTGAATTGCCTCCTGTTAAATTCATCAAAACTAACGCCAAAGCCAAACCGCCTGACATTAAAATAGCAATCGAAATTTCTGAATAGGTGCTATAAATCATTCGTAAATATTCTAGAATGATTGCAGCCACAATCACGACAATTAAGGTCATTAAATTAGGATTCCAATTAAAAAAGAAGCCTAGAGCCACACCGGCTAATGACACATGTGAAAGGGTATCTGCCATTAAAGATTGTCGGCGAATAACTAGAAAGACGCCGAGCATTGGGGCAATCACTGAGATAAACAGTGCTGCTAAAAAGGCCTTTTGCATAAATGCATAAGAAAGCATTTCTGCCATACGATTCACTCCTTACCGCTAAAATGAACACTACCATTGTAGCGACGTTTAAGCGAATTAATTTTTTAATTCCTGCTTATTTTTTAAATTTTTCCAACATTTCTTTAAGCCGTTCCTTGGCTTTCGTTATTATCGAGCCAGATAACGTTTTATTGGAAAATTTACGTATACGATTCTTCACTCATATGGAAGCAACGCCATTTCGAATCTTCTTTGCGGACAAGACGAATTTGACGATCCACATAGGTTTTGATATCTTCATGATCATGCGTAATCATCAAAATAGCTTTTCCATGTTCATGCGCACTGTGTTGCAACAATTGATAAAATTCGTTTCGCGATTGTTCATCCATACCTGTTGTTGGCTCATCTAAAATAAACAAATCTGGATCAGTCGCAAACACTCGTGCTAAACTAATTCGTTGCTTTTGCCCGCCAGAAAGCTCGCCAATTCGTTTGTGGCGCATTTCCCACATGTCCACTGATTTCAAAGCTTTTTCCACATGAAGATGATCTTTTTTCGTCAACGGTTTGAACCAACGATTTCTGGGAAAACGACCTGAACGTACTAATTCAATGACGGTGCTAGGAAAGCCCGCATTGAAAGAAGCGACTTGTTGTGGAATGTAGCCAATGCTGATTTTTTCACCAGCACTATTTTTTTTAGCGACCGTAATTTTGCCACTTGTTGGTTTTAATAACCCTAAGGTACTTTTGATCAGCGTTGACTTGGCAGCGCCATTTTCTCCTGTTAAAATAACGAATTCCCCTGGATCAACATAATAAGAAACATCTTCTAAAACAGGTTCATCATCATAATAGAAGGTTAAATTTTCGACTTCAATATAATGCATAAGTTGGCTCCTTTCTGTTGCCAGATTAATGAATGCTTTTTTGTAAAGCGGCGAGGTTTTCTTTCATGACAGACACATAGTTCTCGCCTGCTTCTTGTTCTTTTTGAGTTAAACTCTCTAAAGGATTCAATACGGCTAATTCGACGCCTGTCTCATCTGCCAATGTTTTGGCTACTTTTGTAGAAGCCGATGCTTCAAAATAGATCACAGAAACATTGTTTGTTTTAATATATTTTTTTAATTCGGCTAAACGACTTGGCGAAGGTTCTTGGTCTGGAGAAATCCCAGCAATCGGTTCTTGGGTCAAACCATATTGTTTCGCCAAATAGCCAAATGCAGCATGTTGCGTCACAAAGGTCCGATTTTTAGCGCCTGCAAATGCAGCTTGGTATTCCTTATCTAGCGCAGTCAATTTTTCCAAATAAGCAGCGGTATTTTTTTCAAATACGGCTTTTTTCTCAGGATATTTTTTGATAAGCGCATCCCGAATCGCTGTTACTTCTTTTTGCGCTAACACGGGATCTAACCAGACATGCGGATCCAGTTCGTGGGAATGGTTATGGCCTTCATGACCTTCTTCGCCAGATTCTTCCTCTTCTGTTCCTTGCATCAATTGAATGGATTGACTGGCTTCCACGATTGAAACTTTTTTCGTGTCCAAGTTTTCAATAACATTCGGAACCCAAGTTTCTAGCTCTTTACTATTATAAACAAAGACATCCGCATCAGTAATTTTCGCTAAGTCTTTTGCGCTTGGTTCATAATCGTGTGGTTCCGTTCCAGCTGGAATCAACAGCTCAACCTCTCCCTCATCACCAACGACTTGTTTTGCGAAGTCGTACATCGGATAAAAAGTAGTCATTACCGTGAGCTCTTTCTTCTCTTTTGGCGATTGTGTGGTTTGCCCACAGCTAGCTAAAAGAAAAGCACTGATTGCTAAAGTAACGCCGATTATCAAACGGCGGTAGATTTTCGTCATGTTCTGTCCTCTTTTCGATTTACCTATTATAAACCGTAATATTTACGATTTGCCAGGAATAATGTACCAAATGGATCACGGGACGTCAAGGAATAAATTTAAAAAACAACAGAGCGTGGGACAAAAATCACTTTGGGTTTTTGCTCCACGCTCTGTTGTTTTTATTTATTTCAATGTCCGAACCAAATAAACTTCTTCGCAAAAGCCTTTAAGTCCATTATAAATCCGTTGTGCTCGTGTTTTCTTTTCACATAAAGCAAAGACTGTCGGTCCACTGCCGCTCATCAACGCTGCATCAGCGCCGTACTTCAGCATGCGATCCTTGATTTGTTGCACGATCGGATGTCTGGCAATCGTGACACTTTCCAACGCATTGCCGACCGTTTGGGTCATCCCAGTATAATCACCATTTTCAATAGCTATTCTTAGTCCAGCAATATCTGGATGGTGCAATTCATCTACCGCTAAATCATTAAAAACGGTACTAGTGGATACACTAATTCTTGGTTTAACTAACACAATCCAACATTGAGGCATGGTCGGTAATGCTTCAATTTTCTCCCCACGTCCGTTTGCAAAGGCTGTTCCGCCCCTTAAACAATAAGGAACATCCATACCAATTTGGCTGCCAATTTCACAGAGTTCGTCCATCGTCAACCCCAGATTCCACAGCTTGTTCAAGCCTCGTAATGCTGCGGCACAGTCACTGCTACCCCCTGCTAAACCAGCTGCCACGGGGATACGTTTTTCAATATATATTTTAATTCCTTTATGAATATTATAGGTACGCTTTAATAAGTCAACTGCTTGATAGACATGATTCCGTCGATCCACGGGTAAAAAAGAGCTGTCCGTTTCAATACGAATGATGTCTTCTTCTAGATTTTCAAAAGTTAAATGATCGGCTAAATCTACACTTGCAAAAATAGATTCAACTTCATGATAGCCATCCACACGTTTATGCAGAACATCTAACCCAAGATTAATTTTCGCAGGAGCTCGTTCGATTATTTCCATCGGTTCCCTGATTCACCTTCCTTAATCTTTTGTCTACCAACATTTTAATCTTTTAGATTCTATCATATGTCCATGAAGAAGTACACCGAAGATTGCTCTTTCTCTGACGACAGATGGCTGAAATTAAAAAGAGCTTAGGAACGAAGGGCTCTTCCTTCACTCCTAAGCGGACTTTCTAAATTATACGGCTTGACCGATGAATTCGATTTCAACGGTGCGTGTTAAAACATCTGAATAGCTATAAGATACACGTTCAAATGAGTTCTCGTCTGGATCCAAGTCAACAACAAAAACAGATGGATAAGTCTCCGTTAAGATTCCTTTACGTTCTGTTTGGCGCTTTCTTCCAGTCTGAGCAACTAACATAATTTCACTGCCGATACGGCCTTCCAAATCTTTCTTAATTGACGATAACGTTGTTGGCATTGCATTCACCTCGAGAAACATTATATCACTTTTTTTAAAAAATTTCAAGTTTATCATACTAGAAGTCTGTTTGCAACTACTTTTGCTCGACAAACCGGCTGTTTTGTCGAATTTTTATTCATTTTCTAATGTATATTTCATTTTTGCTTTGGCACGATCATAGGCACTTCGGACAGCTGAAAAAGTTCCCCCACGCACTTTAGCGATTTCTTCTAACGTGTAGCCTTTTAAGTATGCGTTTAAAATTTGTTGTTCCAACGAGGAAAGACGTGTCGGAAAAGCTGCCAATTTTTCTTGAATCATTAATTGACCTAATGGGTCGGTAGCCGCTGTCCCTAAATAGTCCACTAACTCTTCACCAGCGCTTTCTAATCGTTGTTCCAGAGAAATAGACAAGGTATCTGTTCGCCGCTTATAGGCGCATTGATGGCGAATTAAGCTATGTACGTGATTTTCAAAATTTCGTTTAAAAAACTTTCCTAATGATGCTTGTTTTTCTGAATCAAATCGTTCTAACGTCCGAAAGAAGACAATTCGTCCTTCTTGAAGCCAGTCTTCAGTATCATAATCTTTTAAATAGTATTTTTTCATGCACTTATAAATCACTGGCTGATATTGCCCATATAAGGCTTGAAATTGTTCTTGGTCTCCTGCTAATGCTTGTTGAATCTGTTCTAACATAAAAAGCCCTCCTTTTCGATAAACGTATCGAATGATTTAGGAGAGCATAGCATGTTAGAAATTTATGACTTAAGCGAACATTTGTTTAATCTTTTTTTTGAGACAATTCTTCTAGCTTCTCAGAAAGTTTTGATAACTGCTCCACGTTCCATGGAGAATTTCGACGAAATTGCTGGAAATGGATATCTGTTGCATGAATGGCAATCGTCTTTTCTGTTTTCTGGACAGCTTTGTAAAGTTCATTGGCCGAAGTCCGCAATGCACCTTGTGAAAAGACCACCCATTGTTCAGCCAAATCACTCGTTGCGACTGTTACTTGCGTTAAACGATCATTTTTTTCACCAGCTAGACGTTCAATATAACTATCTGCTGTTTCATCTTCTTTGGTGAAAACCACGGTCAAAAGGTACTTTTTGTACGTTTGCTGAATACCTGGGACTAATTGGGCATCAAAGACCACAATGATTTCCAACCCTTCATATTTGGCATAATTGGACAGACGACTAAGAAGCAGTTCACGCGCATCCTCTAAACGCTCTTGCTTTTTCAACTGGACCAATTCTGGCCAAGCACCAATCATATTATAGCCATCAACGATTAACAATTGTTTTTTCATACAATCGCCTTCTTCTATAATGGGTTGCGGCCACGATAGACTTCATACATTAGCAAGCCTGCAGCCACACCAGCGTTTAAGCTTTGAACGTGTCCAGTCATTGGAATCGTTAATAATTCATCCACTTCTTTATGAAGACCTTGACTCATGCCACGACCTTCATTTCCGATGATTAAGGCAATTGCGCCTTGTGTATTCCAGCGACGATAATCCGTCCCAGACATATCTGTACCAAAAATCCAAAATTGATTCTCTTTTAGCGTTGCAATACTTTGCGCTAGATTCGTTACACGAGCCACTGGAATATGTTCCACGGCCCCTGTTGACGCTTTGGTTACGGTTGGTGTAATTCCCACTGCACGATGTTTCGGAATGATAATACCGTCCACGCCTGTCGCATCAGCTGTTCGCAAAATTGAGCCAAAGTTATGTGGGTCCTCTAGACTGTCTAAAATTAGGAAAAATGGTGTTTCTGTCTTTTCTTTTGTTTGTTCCAATAATTCTTCTAAAGTTAAATATTGATACGCTGTGATTGCTAAAACCATGCCTTGATGCACGCCGTGATCACTCATCGTATCTAATTTTGCTTTAGGCACCCATTTGACTGGAACAGCCTGTTCTTTCGCTGCTTGTTTTAATTGCTCAATTTTCTCGCCACGAGCATCTTCTTGTAAAAACAATTTATTCCCGCGTCCTTGCTGCAACGCCTCAACAGTGGCATGGAAACCAAAGACAAAGTTATCTGCTAGCTCTTCTGAGGTTCCATCAGCACCTGCTGTCGCTGGTCGTGGGTTCCGTTCTTTTGAACGCTTATCTGAACGTTCTGGACGTTTCTTACCTTTTTTAAAAGGACGAGATTTTTCATTTTTCATTGGTTTCACCTACTTTCTTGATACACCAGTTAATTAATTCTTCTAAACGTTCTTTTTGTTGTGTTAAATGTAAATAACCCATCAAGGATTCGAAACCGGTCGCTACCCGATAGGTCGTCACATCAGCATTTTTGGCAAAGGTGTGACTTTTAGCATTCCGACCGCGTTTGTACATCACTTCTTCTTCCTCCGTTAGCATTTCTCCCGCTAACATCGCTTGCATTAAGCTTGCTTGGGCTTTTGCTGACACGTAGTGTGTCGCCATGCGATGCAAAACATTCGGTTTCGTTTGTCCTAAGGAAACTAAATAATCACGAATGTAAATTTCATAAATCGCATCGCCAACATAGGCCAAAGCTAAACCGTTTAATTGTTTGTAATCTCTCATTCACTTCTTCTCCATCTCGTTCCTTGCGGAGTATCTTCTAAAACAATGCCTTGTTCTTTTAATAAATCGCGGATTTCATCACTTCGGGCAAAATCACGGTCTTTCCGTGCTTGGTTCCGTTCTTCAATTAACGCATCGACTTGTGCATCCACTAATTCTTCGTTTTTAAAGAATAAACCAAAAATAGCTAACCAGCCACTGAAAAGCTTATCCATCGCCACTAGAATTGGTTCAGAAACTGTCGCTTGTTCACTGTACTGATTCATCATCTTCGCTAATTCATAAACGACCGTAATCCCGTTAGCTGCATTGAAATCATCGTCCATTTCCGTAATAAAACGTTGTTCTAATTCGTTTAATTGAGCCAAATAGTGTTCATCCTCTGGCAAACTTGCGACCGCATCTGCTTGTCTAAAACGTAAATTTTCAAACGCATTTTTCAATTTTTGATAATTGGCTGCTGCCTCTTTTAGAGTGCTTTCGCTATAACGAATCGGGCGACGGTACTGGGTGGTGGACATAAAGAAACGTAAAATTTGCGGATCCACTTTTTGAATCATTTCATGAACAGTAATGAAGTTACCTAGGGATTTGCTCATTTTTTCATCGTCTTCACCAATTGTGACATAGCCGTTATGCATCCAGTAATTGGCAAAGGTATGACCTGTTTTGGCTTCGCTCTGTGCAATTTCATTCTCATGATGTGGAAATTCTAAATCTTGTCCACCGCCATGAATATCAATCGTCTCTCCCAAGTGTTTTGTCGCCATGACAGAGCATTCAATATGCCAGCCGGGACGTCCTTTCCCCCAAGGAGAATCCCAAGAAATTTCATCTTCTTTGGCACTTTTCCAAAGAGCAAAATCCAATGGGTCTTCTTTTAATTGTTGTTCAACGCCAGTTCGTTGACTTGCCCCCACTTCTAATTCATCAATCGATTGATGGCTTAATTTACCATAATTAGGGAATTTACGGGTGCGATAATACACATCACCTGCGACCTCATAAGCAAAACCTTTTTCAATTAAAACGTCGATAAAAGCTAAGATATCAGGCATGTGGTCCATCACCCGAGGATGTAACGTTGCTGGTTGGACATTCAATGCTTGCGTATCTTCTTCAAAGGCTTTGATAAAACGCTCCGCCACTTCCGGCGCAGTAATTTTCAATTCTTTAGCTGCCTTGATAATTTTATCATCGACATCTGTAAAGTTCGAGACATAATTCACTTCATACCCACGATATTCAAAATAACGACGAATCGTATCAAAGGCGATCGCACTGCGCGCATTACCGATATGGATATAGTTATACACGGTTGGTCCGCAGACATACATCCGAACTTTATGCGCCTCAATTGGCGTAAATACTTCTTTTTCTCTGGTCAATGTATTATAAATTTTAATCATGCCCTTTTTCCACCTTTCTTCCATTTAGACGAACGACTTTCGCAGGAACACCCACAGCTGTGGCATCTGCTGGGATGTCTGAAATAACAACAGCACCCGCCCCAATTTTTGAACGTTCACCAATCACAACTGGCCCTAAAATTTGAGCTCGTGCCGAAATCATCGCTCCTTTTTTCACTGTTGGATGGCGTTTACCCGTATCACGACCGGTCCCACCTAACGTCACTCCGTGAAACAAAACAACATCTTCTTCTATTTCCGCGGTTTCCCCAATCACAATGCCCATGCCGTGATCGATAAAAACTCCCTCTCCAATTGTGGCTCCGGGATGAATTTCTACGCCCGTTATGAAACGCCAAAATTGTGCATGAATCTTCGCCAACAAAAACAACTGATGCCTATATAAGAAATGAGACAAGCGATGCCAAAACAGGGCGTGCAAGCCAGGATACGTTAAAAGAACTTCTAGTGTCGTCCGCGCTGCAGGATCGTTTCTTTTAACAGCTGCGACGCTACGTTTCAACCAACTCATATGGTGAACTCCTTTCTATTATACAAAAATAAAAAACGTCTTTTAAGCAACAAAAAAACGTTGCTTAAAAGACGCCCATGCGTGGTTCCACTTTTCTTCACAAGAACTAGCTCTTGCCTCGATACAGTTAACGCCTGCCGACGTCTTCGGTTACTTTTTTCACCAAAGCCACTCATAGATGCATTTCGACAAAAGATGCTCGCTGTTCTCACCACCCACAGCGTCTCTGAAATCCATCTGATTGTCTACTTCTTCTATTCTTTGTGTTTTTATAACACTTTATTTAAATGATCTAATGCTTTTTCTTTGCCTAATAATTCGATGGTTTCGCCTAATTCAGGGCCATGCATTTGTCCAGAAACAGCAATTCGAATTGGCATAAACAAGTTTTTGCCTTTAACGCCAGTTTCTTTTTGGACGGCTTTAATCGCTGCTTTAATACTTGGTACATCGAAAACGTCCAAGGCTTCTAATTGTTCTTTAAACGCATGTAACACAGTTGGCACTGTTTCTCCTTGCAAGAATTCTTTCGCAGCATCATCTAAAACTGGATGTTCATTAAAGAACAAGTTTGATAGTTCCACAATTTCAGCTGCATAACTCATTTGTGGTTGATACAAGCTAACTAATTGTTTTAACCATTCGATTTTTTCAGGAGATGGATTTTCTTCAACACGACCGTCAGCGACTAAATAAGGAAGACACATATCTGTTAGTTCACTTAAGTCCATTTGTTTCATGTATTGATTGTTAATCCATTCTAATTTTTTCGCATCAAAGGCCGCTGGTGACTTGCTTAAGCGTTGTTCATCAAACAATTTAATCAAGTCTTCTTGTGAGAAGATTTCTTCTTCGCCAACAGGAGACCATCCTAGTAAAGCAATAAAATTGAACATGGCTTCTGGTAAGTAACCTAATTCACGGTATTGTTCAATAAATTGTAAAATTGTTTCATCACGTTTGCTCAATTTTTTGCCAGTTTCTGAATTAATGATTAAGGTCATATGGCCAAAGACAGGTGGTGTCCATTCAAACGCTTCGTAAATCATTAATTGTTTTGGTGTGTTCGCAATGTGATCATCGCCACGTAAAACGTGAGAAATTTTCATTAAGTGATCATCTACTGCAACGGCAAAGTTATACGTTGGCATCCCATCGCGTTTTTGGATGACAAAATCGCCACCAATGTTATCTGACTCAAAAGTAATTTCACCTTTCACGATGTCATCAAATTTGTATTCTGTATTACGTGGCACACGGAAACGAATCACTGGTTCTAGACCAGCCGCTTCTTTGGCTGCTTGTTCAGAAGGTGTTAAATTCGCACAAGTGCCTGCGTAGTGAGGCATTTCCCCACGAGCTTGTTGTGCTTCACGTTCTGCTTCTAATTCTTCTGGCGTACAATAACACTTATACGCACGATTGCTACTTAATAATTGATCAATCAATGGTTGGTAAATTTCTTTACGTTCTGATTGACGATATGGACCATATTCTCCCGGATGAGCAGGTGATTCATCCCATTCCATCCCTAACCATGCTAAGTTTTCCAACTGACTTTTCTCGCCGTCTTCGATGTTCCGTTTTTGGTCGGTATCCTCGATACGAATGATAAATTCTCCGTCATTGTGGCGGGCAAATAAGTAGTTAAATAATGCTGTTCTTGCATTCCCAATGTGCAAGTGTCCAGTTGGACTTGGTGCGTAACGCACACGAACTTTCGTCATGTTCATTCCTCTTTCCATTTTTTAAAAACAGACGGTTTAACGTCGTTTTCAGTTATTTTTCCAATAAAGCAACGGCAATTGCGCCGATTCCTTCTTTTTTACCAACAAAGCCCATCGCTTCCATGGTCGTTGCCTTAATGTTCACTTGTGTGACCGCTAAGTGGCAACTCGCGGCTAGATTCTTTTTCATCTCTGCCAAGTATGGGCTCATCTTTGGCTCTTCCGCTAAAATTGTACAATCAATATTGCCAATAGTAAAGCCCGACCGCCCAACTTTTTCATTTACTTTTTTTAATAAGTTTACAGAATTCGCATTTTTGAACTGTGGATCGGTTTCGGGAAACAGTTGCCCAATATCACCCAGACCAGCGGCACCAAGGATTGCATCAATAATTGCATGTGTTAAAACATCGGCATCTGAGTGACCTAACAGACCTTTTTCATAAGGAAGAGTAACCCCACCAATAATTAAAGGTCGTTGCGGAACTAATTGATGAACATCAAAACCTTGACCGATTCGAATCATACTAAGTCCTCACTTTGCTTAATTTTTATCGTTTTTAGGATGGTTATCCTTGCGATCATTAATCCCGCGACCCGCGTGCGCCGGTTTGGCAAAAATCATACGCCCAGCTGCGGTTTGTAAAGCACTTGTGACGACCACTTCGATTTGCTCATTCATGTAATGCTGGCCATCTTCTACCACAACCATTGTGCCATCATCTAAGTAAGCGACCCCTTGTTGACGCTCTGTTCCGGCTTTTACAACCATCACATTCATCGTTTCACCTGGAATCACCACTGGTTTCACAGCATTAGCTAAAGCATTAATGTTTAAAACAGGCACATTTTGAAATTCAGAGACTTTATTTAAGTTGTAGTCATTGGTCACAACCACGCCATCTAATAATTTTGCTAATTTGATTAATTTACTGTCTACTTCAGAGATATCCTCGAAATCTCCGTCATACATCTCAACGGAGATACCTTCTTCTTTTTGTAAAGCATTTAAAATATCTAAGCCACGACGACCTCTCACCCGTTTTAAACTGTCTCCAGAATCAGCAATGTATTGTAATTCATATAAAACAAAGTTAGGGATGAGCAAAACACCTTCTAAAAAGCCCGTTTTCGCGATATCGTAGATTCTGCCATCAATGATGACACTGGTGTCTAAAATTTTGTATTTATGGAAGTTGTCTTCCACTTTACGTTCCAACATTTGTCCTTCGGTGTCTTCCGTATTTGCTTTCTTTTGGCGAGGTGTAAAAACTTTTTTCCACTCCTCAATCCGTGTTGTTCCCATTCGGAAACCTAAGTAACCCAGAATAATCATAACTAGAATTGGCAGTAAACTATTCACGACAGGAATTTGTAAGTTGTACATTGGAATGGAAATAATGACACCAATTGTTAAACCAATGATGGCACCAATACTTCCAAATAATAAATAGGTTAAACTCATTTCATTTAAAGCTGCTTCGATTTTTTTGACAGCGGAAACAATATACTTTGCTAACCCTAAAGATAAAATAAAGAAAATAATTGCACCGATTAATCCGTTCGTAAAGTTATTGTTTAACCAACTGTTATTGCCTTGCTTAGCCATTTCCCAAGCCATTGGGAAAAGAGAAATTCCTAAACTTGCACCAGCAATGATCATCAGCAACGTGATGATTCGTTTTTGCATATAGCCATCCTCCTCGTTTATTTAATAAAGACATCTAGTGTTGTGGGGCGTACAAAAATCATACGCCACTAACAACCTAAACGGATTATTTCTACTTTTTTCATTATTTAAAAACTTTTCTTAACGTTTCACCAATTGTTGAAACGCCAATAATTTCAATCCCTTCAGGCGCTTCCCAGCCACCAAGGTTATTTTTAGGGACATAGACTTTTGTAAAGCCTAGTTTTTGCGCTTCACGCACTCGTTGTTCAATACTATTCACGCGGCGGATTTCACCAGTTAAACCAATCTCACCAATGAAACATTCTGAAGATGAGGTTCCTTTTTCTTTATAGCTAGAAGCAATACTGATTGCTAACGCTAAATCAATAGCTGGTTCATTAATTTTGACTCCACCAGCCGCTTTTAGATACGCATCCTGGTTTTGTAATAAAAGGCCTGCCCGTTTTTCTAAAACCGCCATGATTAAAGAAACGCGATTAAAGTCCAACCCGGTGGTCGTTCGCTTGGCATTGCCAAACATCGTTGGGGTAACTAACGCTTGGATTTCCACCAAAATGGGGCGTGAACCTTCCATTGCTACCACAATCGAAGATCCGGTGGCTCCTTCTAAACGTTCTTCTAAAAAGACCTGAGAAGGATTCATAACTTCAACCAATCCATGTGTCTGCATTTCAAAAATACCAATCTCATTCGTTGAGCCAAACCGATTTTTGACAGCCCGTAAGATTCTAAAGGTGTGATGCTTATCTCCTTCAAAATAAAGAACCGTGTCTACCATATGTTCCAACATCCGTGGCCCTGCGATAGACCCTTCCTTCGTTACGTGTCCGACAATAAAAATGGCAATCCCATTCGTTTTTGCCAGTTTCAATAATTCGGCAGTTGTTTCTCGGACTTGACTGACACTACCAGCAACGCTGGTAACATCTGGCTGCGTCATTGTTTGAATCGAGTCAATAATGACATAGTCTGGTTCTAATTTTTCAATGGCTCGTGATATTTCGTGCATATCTGTTTCTGCGTATAAGTAAAATGTCTCGTTGACGGTGCCTAGACGCTCCGCTCGTAATTTAATTTGCTCAGCACTTTCTTCACCAGAAACATATAAAACCGTGCCACCTGTGGCTGCTAATTGTTGCGATACTTGTAAGAGCAATGTTGACTTACCTATTCCGGGATCGCCACCGATTAAAACTAACGAACCTGGAACAACGCCACCACCTAAAACCCGATTCAGCTCCACTAATTCAGTTTTTACACGCGGCTCTTTTTTAGGTACGACTTCAGATAGCCGTTGTGGTTGTGTCTTTTTACCAGTCAAACTTACTCTAGCACGACGATCAGAAGTATCTTGAATAACCTCTTCCACCATCGAATTCCATTGTCCACAATTAGGACAGCGGCCGAGATATTTTGGAGACACATACCCACAGCTTTGACATTCAAATTGAACTTTTGCTTTTTTTGCCATGTAGAATCTCCTTATCTGTTGTTTATTTTAACATTTATTAAATGGTTTGAATAACGTTGCCTACTGAAAAAATGGGCTTTATTTTTGTCCAGACGAACCAAAACCGCCCGTTCTTTCTGCCTCGACTTGGTCATCATCCGCTAATAAAAACGGCTTAAAAATCCCTTGGCCAATTCGTTCACCTTTTTCAATGACAACATCTTCATATCCAAAGTTTAAAAATTGGAACATGATATGTCCTTCGTTATTCTCGTTATTATAATAATCACTGTCAATGACTCCGACACCATTCGCTAAAAGTAGGAATCGTTTTAGCGGGTTCGAAGAACGACTTACCAATTCTAAATATTCAGAATCAGGCATATACGCCTTAATTCCTGTTTTAACTAAAATTGGTTTGGGATTTTCTCCAGCTTGTTGTAACTTCCAAAGACTTGGTACAACGACCGTTTCGGCTGCTTGAAAATCATACCCCGCGGCACCTTTTGTTGCTCGTTGTGGGACACTCAAGCCCTCTTCTTGATACTTAGAAATAATCTCAAAACCACGTTGTTTCATATCCATTCTCCCCTACTGTCTAAACTACTCCTATTTTACCATAATCTCTGATACTCTGGTTGTTTTTAGTAAGTTTCTCATTTCTAAAAGCCCAGTTAATCTAGACTACGCAAAAAAGAGGAGAATTTTTGTTTATTTTCCTTCTTTTAGTCTATCATCTTCTCTTAAAATAAACAGACCAAATCCCAAAAAGTCCCAAGATTCCCTCAAAAAGTTCACACTTTCATTAAACTTTCTTTACTATTCATTATTTAGCACTTTCTAGTAGCCGCTGATTTTGTTATAATGAGTGTCAAATTTTACTGTAAAAAGAAACGAGGCACTTATGAGAAACAAACTCCAACAGGCCAAACGAATTGTGATCAAAGTCGGAACCAGTTCTCTGATTTATCCCAATGGCAATATTAACTTAAAAGCAATTGATCAATTAGCCTTTACTTTGAGTGATTTAAGCAACCAAGGCAAAGAAATTATTTTAGTTTCTTCTGGCGCAATTGGTGTCGGACTGAATAAATTAAATCTATCTGTGCGCCCAACGACAATTCCCGAACAACAGGCAGTCGCTGCAGTCGGCCAAGCAGAATTAATGAACATTTATAATCAGCGGTTTTCAACCTATAGCCAACAAATGGCACAAGTTTTATTAACTCGTGATGTTATTGAATATCCTGAAAGTCGCAATAATGTTACCAATACTTTTGAACAACTGTTAAAAATGAATATTATTCCTATCGTCAATGAAAATGATACTGTCGCAATTGAAGAATTGGATCACTTAACCAAGTTCGGGGATAACGATCAATTGTCTGCCATTGTCTGCCAAATTGTTCAAGCTGACTTGTTAGTTATGTTATCAGATATTGATGGTTTCTTTTCAGACAACCCTACTGTCAACAAAGAAGCCACGTTATTTTCTGAAATCAATGAAATTAATGAAGACTTGTTCCAATTAGCCGGTGGTAAGGGAAGCCGCTTTGGCACTGGTGGGATGTCTAGTAAATTAAAAGCTGCTGAACGTGTGTTAGCTAATCAACAGGCGATGATTTTAGCAAACGGAAAGCAGCCAAAAATCATTTTTGAAATTTTAGAAGGAAAAGATATCGGTACGTTATTTATTAAAGGAGGGCATGAAAGTGACTGATTTAAAGCAACTAGGGCAACAAGCTAAAGAAGCCTCTTATACGCTAGGCTTGATGGATACTCGTCAAAAAAATACTTTGTTAAACAAAATGGCCGCAGCCATTGAAGCCAATGCGCCCCGCATTTTACAAGCAAACGCATTAGATTTAGAGCAAGCCGCTACCCACGGAATTTCTGAAACAATGCAAGACCGCTTACGTTTAACAGAAGAACGGATCACAGCGATGGCCGAGGGCATACGCCAAGTCGCTACTTTACCCGATCCAATTGGGGAAGTAGATAAAATGTGGCGCAATGAAGCGGGGCTGTTAATTGGGCAACAACGCGTGCCTTTAGGTGTTATTGGAATCATTTATGAATCGCGGCCGAACGTGACAACAGATGCCGCTAGCCTTTGTTTCAAATCGGGAAATGCTGTTATTCTTCGAGGCGGAAAAGAAGCGTTTCACTCCAATCAGATATTGGTGACAATTTTACAAGAAGCGCTAATACAAGAAGCCGTTTCTCCCCATCTCATTCAATTTGTTGATGATACTTCTAGAGAAACAGCCCAACAACTTATGCGCTTAAATGACTACTTGGATGTCCTCATTCCGCGTGGCGGCGCCAACTTAATCAAAACTGTTTTGACGACGGCCACTGTTCCTGTTATTGAAACGGGCACAGGCAATTGTCATATTTACGTGGACAAAGATGCCCAGTTAACAATGGCAACTGAAATTATTGTCAATGCTAAATGTCAACGTCCTTCTGTCTGTAACGCCGCCGAAACGTTATTAATTCATCAAGAGGTGGCTGAAGCCTTTTTACCAACAATTGAAAAAGCCTTGAAGGAGTTTCACGTGGAACTTCGGGCAGATGAACGTGCGTTAGCAATTTTTGAAGAAGCCATTCCAGCGACTGAACAAGATTGGGAAACGGAATTTCTCGACTTTATCTTAGCAGTGAAAGTCGTTGATTCTTTAGACGAAGCCATCCAGCATATTAATCGCTACAATACAAAACATTCTGAAAGTATTATTAGTGATAATTACTTTGCCACACAACAATTTTTACAACAAGTGGATGCAGCCGCTGTTTATGCGAATGCTTCAACTCGTTTCACGGACGGTTTTGAATTTGGATTTGGCGCCGAAATCGGCATTAGTACGCAAAAATTACATGCCCGTGGACCTATGGGTCTAGCAGAGCTTACTTCGACAAAATATGTTATTTATGGAAATGGGCAAGCACGTTCTTAGAAAGAAAAACCCTTGATTTTTAAATCAAGGGTTTTTCTTTCTCCTCTCCAATGTGCATTTTTACACATGAGATTGTTCACAGTTCCACAATCTATTCTTGATATTTTTTTTGAATCCTCATTATACTTTCTACATACGCTTGTTTCACTTGGACTGGCTCTAAAATTGTCACTTCTTCACCAAAGCCCATAAAATAGTTGGCTAAAAATTGTGTTTCTGTTGGATGAATCTGTCCAACTAAAAAACACTGCGTGGGCGTTTCTTCCAACTGAATATTGTCAAAGCGATGTTTATAAAAAAATTCTTTGCCTTTTTCTGTAATGATTGCTTTAAATGGAATCGTACGTGCCGTCGTTTGTTGATGGCGATACGATTCTTTCAGTTCTTCAGTCGTAAAATCCAGTGTTTGGTTTAACTGCTGAATAGCCTCCATAAAATCACAGCGGTAAGTACGCCAAGCCTTTTTAGTCACATCATAGCCTGAACAATACCAATACCCTTCTAAAATAGTTAACCGGGTTGGTAAGATTTTTTTCGTTGTTGCTTCATATCTGGTATAGTTAAACTGAATTACTTGTTGCGCCAAAATACAATGAAACAGCTGCTCTAAATTGCCTGGTGCTTCTACTTGTTCAATTCCTTCGTAATAGACGACCTTACTCATTTGACTGATTTTAAATTGGGTTGGTTCATCTAAAGAATGCAATAATTTTTGCTGAATTTGCTGATAGGAATGACCAAACGGTGACTCTGCGACTAATTTCAGTAATTGTAACGAAAAAAAGATCGCTAACACTTCGTTTTCATTAAAATAAATCGGCGGCAACAACGGTTTGTTTAAAACTCGATAGCCACCATAACGACCATTCTCCACATATAGCGGCACGCCTAAATTTTCCAAAGCTTCAATATCCCGCAAAGCTGTGCTTTTAGAAATCCCAAAAGTTTTCATTAACTGATTTAAATTAAACTGAGGATGGGTTCTCAAGAAAAAAAGTTCCTGATTTAAACGTTCTGATTTTTTCATTTTTCCCTCCATCGGTGTCACTTTTTGACACCTTTTATTGTTATGCTTATCTTATCAATCTTAGGAGGTTCAAACAATGAAAAACACACAATTTGCCCTTTTTATGGTCTTAAACGGACGAGCAACGGAAGCCTTGACGTTTTACCAAGAAGCCTTTGCTGGTGATATTCTTTTTAAAATTACTAATCAAGAATTTAAAGAGCGTTTAAATCCTTCTTTGACCATTCCCGCTGGCGAAGAACACTGGCTTTCTCACTCGATTTTACAAATGGACACTTTTCAATTACAACTAGCTGATAATCCTTTGTTTGCAGGAATGAATACCACGCCCACAGAACAATTGACCCTCAGCTTAACCGTCAATAGCCGTCACTCTGCCAAAACAATTTTTGAAAAACTCACGCGCCATCCCGAATCCTGTATTATCCAAGAACCAATTGAAAATGAATTTGCAACATTTTATGCGATTGTGAAAGATCCTTTTGGTTTAGTCACTCAAATTACTCAAGAAAAACAAGCAGATCCTACCAAGAAAGGACGTTAGCCGAAGAATGCGAACCTATGAATCAAAAGAAGCCTTGATTGAGGCCATTCAAATAGCTTCACAAAAATATTTAGCTGAATTTGCAGAAATTCCTGAAACACTTAAAGATCACCGAATTGAAACAGTAGCTAAAACACCTTCAGAGAACTTAGCCTATCAATTAGGTTGGCTCAACTTGCTGCTTTCTTGGGAAGAACAAGAACAACGTGGTCTGACCGTTCAAACGCCAGCTGAAGGCTATAAATGGAATCAACTGGGCGCTCTCTATCAATCATTTTATCAAACCTATGGACAAATGAGTTTAGAAAGTCAGCTGATTGCGTTGCAAGACATCTTAGAAAAATTACTTCATTGGATTGACTCGCTTTCCGAAGACGAATTATTTTTACCTCAACAACGGGCTTGGGCGACCACCAAAGCACAATGGCCTCTTTGGAAATGGATTCACGTTAATAGCGTTGCCCCTTTTACTAGTTTCCGAACGCAAATTCGCAAATGGAAAAAAGTGTGTCTTTAAAAAGTTATCCACATTTTTTCAAAAAAAGCTTGACAAGCATTTTTAAATTCTCCACAGAAAACTTTGTGGATGAAATTTCTTATTTTTTCCAAAAAACTTTTCCACAATGCTTATTTGTTCGACATTAAATCTTTGTAAATTCTAGAAAAAAGAAGATGAAAACGTTGTTTTAATAACGTTTTCATCTTCTTTCAACTTTAGGGGCTCCTTCACTTTTAGCAAGCAGCCCTTCTGAACTTGCGTCTATTTTTTTTAGCAACTCGAAAACTTATCCTTGTGGATAAACCGAGATAAAAAGCTTTTTTGTGGTTTTCAACAGAGTTATGCACAAAGTTATCCACAGGGAGTTTTCAGCAATTTTTCGGAGAATATTCGTTGTTTGATGTGGTGATTTAGCATTTGAATGTCAATCCCTTACTCCTAATTCTTCTTCACTCCACCCTTAGGATCCTAATAAAATTTTAAAGTTTTTCTTCTATTGGTACATCAAATAAAGAGTATGATAAACTATAGGTACTTTCGAAAAATCAGGTGAGGTTATTTATGAAAAATAAAAGTAGGCAGTTTTTAAAAAACAACTGGCCTTATATGTTAGCCAGTTTCTTCATTCCATTTTTAATTATGGCAATTATCTATTTGAGTATTGGGATTTATCCAGGAAGTAGTCGCAGTGTTTTAGCCAGCGATGCCTTTTCTCAATTTTCAAATTTTCACGCAAGCTTTAACAATGTTCTTCATGGAAAACAAAGTCTTTTCTATACATGGAATGCTTCTTTGGGACTAAACTACTTGTCCTTAATTTCCTATTATCTTGGTGGCTTATTTACGCCGCTCGTCTTTTTCTTTAACAATCAAAACATGCCTGATGCGCTCTATTTCCTAACGTTGTTGAAAATTGGGAGTGCTGGCTTGAGTTTTTGGTTCTTGGCAAAACAAACCTTTAAGATTCCTAAATGGTCCCATGTGACTTTAAGTGTGTCTTATGCGCTAATGTCCTTCATTGTGGCCCATTCAGAATTAATTATGTGGCTGGATGCCTTTATTTATCTGCCACTCGTAATTTTAGGAATTCATCGTTTAATGGACCAACGAAAACCGACATTATTGTTTGTCAGTTATTTCTTGCTTTTCATTACAAATTATTATTTTGGCTTTATGATTGGGTTGTTTTCCTTCCTGTACTATTTTGCACGAACGTTTACAGACTGGCAACGATATAAATCTCGAATCGTTGCGTATTTTACTACTTCTCTTTTAGCTGGTGGAGCATCCATGATTATGGTCTTACCTGCTGTCTTAGATTTACGAACCAATGGTGAAACTCTTTCTGAAATTACAACCTTTAAAACAGAAGCGACTGCCTTTTTAGATATTATTATGAAAAATATGATTGGCGTTTACGATACAACCAAATATGGGTCCATTCCTTTTATTTACATTGGGTTGTTGCCTTTGATTTTTTGTCTCTTCTATTTCGTTACGAAAGAAGTTCCATTGAAAAACAAACTACTTTTTGGCAGTTTGTTTGTCCTATTGATTGCTAGCTTTTACATCATGCCCTTAAATTTATTCTGGCACGGTATGCATGCGCCGAACATGTTTCTTTTCCGCTATAGTTTCCTCTTTTCATTCCTAGTTATTTTGCTTGCTGGTTATGGTTGGGAAAAATTTGAAAAGGATGATCTCGGCGTCTTAAGCGGCTTGATTTTGATTCTTTTAGCAATTTTTGCTCTTGCAATGGGCACAAAAGGTGCTACTAGTTATACGTATGTGACTTTAACCTCTTTCGTATTAACGGCAACTTTTTTACTATTATACTTTTTCGGAATTGCTTTTTATCAATTGAAAAAAGCGCCTATGCAATACTTAGTGATTTTGTTGTTGCTGCTCGTTTCTGGTGAAGCAATCATTAATACACGGGCGATGGTCACTGGTATTTTAAATGATTGGAACTACGCATCACGCAGCTTGTATTCTGAACCTTATCCTGACTTAAAAAATCTAGTCGATCAAACAAAAAAAGAAAATGATACCTTTTACCGCTTGGAAAATTTAAATGGTGTTTCGGCCAATGACGGCATTAACTATGGCTACAGTGGCATTAGCATGTTTTCTTCCGTACGGAACCGACATTCTTCAACATACCTAAACGCCTTAGGTTTCCGCTCACGAGGCACGAATTTAAATATTCGTTACCAAAATAATACCTTGTTAATGGATGCTTTGATGGGCATTAAATACAATATTGCTGAAAATAATCCAATGAAATTCGGCTTTGAACGACAAGCTGCTGCTGGTAAATATCAGCTTTATCGTAACGAAAATGCTTTGCCGTTAGGATTTTTAGCAGACAAAGAGATTTACAATGTTCGGCAACCTCTCAATGATAATTTAGGTAGTCAAACAAATTTACTAAATGCTTTAGCCAATACCAATGAACGGTATTTTACCTTTTATCAACCAACGATGACGCTTCAAAATAACGTGACAATTACGCAAAATACAGCTGGCGTAACTTTTACGGAGAAACAACATAACGTAGCCAAAGAGATTTCTTATACAGTCAATGTGCCCGCCAATACGCAAGCTTATTTGAGTTTATTCCCAACAGATTTTGCTCAATTGGAAAGTTCCACTGCGACGGTCACCGTGAACGGCTCGAGTCAGCAATCACAAATTGGCATTACTGGCCAATATTATAATTTAGGCTACTATCCAAAAGATACAACTGTTAACTTCAAAGTAAGTTTTTATGGAACCAAAGCAGTAAGTTTTGTTCAGCCGCAAGTAGTTGGCTTAAATACCAATGCATTTGAAAAAGCCATTTCCGCCGTGCAAGAAAAAGGCGTTGATTTAACCACTGGCAAACGCTCTGCTTCAGGTACCTTTACCGCCGACAAAGATCAAGTACTCGTCACTACAATTCCTTATGACAAAGGTTGGCGTGTCAAAATTGATGGCAAAAAAGTTACCCCAAAAGCCTTTAAAGATGCCTTTCTAAGCGTTCCTGTCAGCGCTGGAACCCATACTATTCAGTTCTCTTATTTACCAGAAGGATTGATTCCTGGCATCGTGTTATTCGTTCTATGTACTGGTGGTTTCGTTGCCTACGTAACCTTGATTCCTGCTAGACGAAACCGTAAAAAAGAAGACAAATAAAAAATCTTTCACAAAAAACTAAGGGTTATTATTAAAATGACTCTTTATCAATAAGGTCTGATGAGTTGTGAAAAACAAAATCTGAGACAGAATGGGATTCATTCTGTCTCAGATTTTTTTGTTATAAATGATTTAGTCAGTTAAAATAGATATTCGTTTATTCTATGAAATATCTATGCTTTTTCAACTTTTTAATTTCAAATTGCTAATTTTATCCAACAAGACAAACATTAATTTGATTTTTTTATGTAATTCCTATGATTTCCATTTAAACTACTAATGACACTATATTAAATAAAAGCAACCATAATTTACCAAAAAACAACAATTTAGTTGCTTTTACATCTTTGGTATTACTGTAAAATAGCAATAAAAAGATTATCACTTCAATAGAAGAAGTACTAATTGATAACGGTAATCTATCAATTGTTACTATTTCAGATATAAAAAGAACAAGAAGATTAACTACGCTTACTGACAATAGCAGACTTATAAATATATCTTGATTATAATTTTTTTTAAACCCAAAAATAAGTAAAACAATTTTCAAAATTATGAACGTAACAAAAAAGATACACAAATTAGCGATTATAACAATAACTATCATAAAAAAATTAAATTCTCCGTTTGAAATATTTAATAGTTTTGACGACTCTTCAATCATTTTTAATAGCTTATTATCTTTTTCTGTAAGAGTAAAAAATAAAAAAATATTTGAAACAAGGTACGGTATAAAAAATGCAAGTATCGACCAGTTCCACTTCTTCGTTTTCAATTGGCTCACCTACCTCATCTAAGTTTATAGCAAAATAGTTATATTCTGATTCGTTATGTAAAACTAAAATAATTAAATGCACCTACTGCTTCCAATCGCATTCCTAGTGAGGCATTTTCTACCAAAATGGCTAATTATTTATCCTCATTGTAAAACATCTTGATTAATTCTAATTTTGATTTAGTTCACCCTAGTCCATGAATTTGAATAAAACAGCTCGACATTTTTACATTACAGGCCATTATGATAGTGTTCTAAACAATATTCAATTACATACTTAGCCAAATTATTCACTTGAATACTTAACTTCTGGTCTTATAAAATTATGTTCTTTCTGTTTATCGGCCTTACTAATCTCAAAATTTTACGTTAAATATCGACATAACGAGATTCCATATTAAAAGATAAACAACCGCCACTCTAATTAAATTCTAATAAGACGCAAACTTAATGTCAACCATTCTTTAATAAAAAAATATATTCTTTGATTAATAATTTGTGATAAATAAAAAAGTTAGACCAAAGTCTAACTTTTTTATTTATATTAGAGTTAAATTTCAGTCATTGCTTCTTCCACAAGCGAAACACTTTGATGTCTTCCTTTCGTAATCAACAAGGAAAGTTGCACAAAAGCAAAGAGCACACTGGTCCGCTTAGGATAAGCAAAATAACGTGGTTGCCAACTAGTGACATATTGTTCTTTGCGCTTGCGTGTATCTTGAAACGCATAAATTTGATAACTATACTTGTAAAAAATATTAACAAAGCGTTCTTTTAAGAAAGAGTACTTGCTCTCCCCTACGTTAGCCAACGGCGCCATCCCAATATCAATTAATTGATAGCCCTGCTGTTGATAAGTTTCAATAAAATGAGTGAACAAATATTCTCTAGTAAAAGCAGGTGCTTCTGAACGAATACGTAACAAATCATACGAAATACTTTTGCCTTTTTCCATTTCTTTTCCAGTAATGAAACCGATGACCGTTTGTTTCTGTCTCACCAAGCCCACGCTACTGCATTTCAAGTACTCGGGATCCAACCGTCCACCAATAAAGTAGCGCTCTTTTTGATTCCGTGACCAGTCTGCAGAAACTCGTTCTAACTCTTGATATAAGGCATCACTAATCGTTTCGGGATAAAATTCAAACTGAAAATCCGCTGCATCTGCTGCTATTTTTTCAGTCACCGTTTCCGTCCAGGCTGTTTGATTCACTGTTGACGGCTCATCAAATTGAATCAAGCCTTCTTCCCCAACTTTCATAAATTCAAAGCCGCAATCGTGAAGAGTCATAACATATTCTTCCGAAATACGATAAAAAACTAATTGATAGCCTAACAAATCAGCTTGATCCATAAACGCCAGTGTCGCCGCTGTCCATTTCTCTCGTTGCCCAATTGGATCCGCCAAGACAAAGCATTTATTAAACTTCATTTGAAACCCAAAAAGTACTTGATCTTCGCCTTCTTCTTGGTAATAAAAATGACCATAATCCTTTAAATACAAAAATTGACTGCCTTCGTTGCCACCAAATTTTTCCAAAAAGCGTGTCAACCGCGCTTCCTCAAACCCCTCACCTAAAGTAACAGTTGTTTCGGCTAAATATTGATACAAAAAGAATAAACCAATCAAGGAAATACTTAAACCAATCAATCCGTTAAACCAAACATCATCTGACGGAAACAACAAAAAGTGATTGATAACTTGATTGCCACCAGCTGGTCGTGCGGCGTAATAGCCAGCAACCGCATAACCGATAAACAAGCAGCCAAACAAAATACTATCTACCGTTAAAGCGCCCCATGAATAAACGAACTTTTCACGATAAAATTCTTTACGAGCCAAAATAACCGCCAATAAAATAACGGCATAAACAGCAATTAACTGCCACGAAGTCGTTCGTGCCACCGTATTTACAATACAAAATCCTAGTAAAATAATTGTAAGCCAATAAGCTTTTTTCACTTTCATAGAAATGCCTCGAGCTAAACCTAATAACAAGAATCCTACAAATAAATTCAATGTTTGATCTAAAAAATTAAAAGAAAAGGGAAGTAACACTTGGAATAAACGACTAACATTCGACAAATTCGTCACAGTCGACAATAGAACCATCATAATCCCTGCAAAATATAACGCCGCCACCAAAATAAAATGCGCCACTTTTTGTGAAAATAACCGAGGTAAATTATCAAAAAATTGGTTAACTTTCATGCCTGCTTGTTGCAAGAACAAAATAACTCCTGTCATAAAAGGCGTCACATAATAGAACAAACGATAATACAACAACCAGACGACCGCTTGTGATCGATCAATCCCTAATTGTGACAAGCCCAAAATCATTAAGACATCAAACGTTCCCATACCACCAGGAACCATAGTTAACATCCCAATCAACGTGGCGATAACAAACATTGGATAAACAGAAACCATCGAAACTGGCACCTGCATCAAACGACCTATCATTAAGAAAGCAAACATCCCACCTAGCCATTGACCTAATGAAGCGCCGAATAAAAGGAGCACCGCTTTTGGAAAAAATGTTTTAAACAATGTTCGCCGTTTTAAATACGTGAAAAACCAGAGCGCTGGCGCAATCAGGCTGCCCAATAATAACCAAACCCAATATTCACGAAAAACATTTTGGGTTCGAATAAAAAATAAATCAACAAACGCCACAAAAGATAAAATAGATAACCCTGAAATCAAGAACAGAGCAACTTTTGAGACCGTTGCTACAACCTTGCCCCGCGGTACATCTTTTCCGTAAAAATTAATCCGTAGCGTTGCCCCAACCACGCCGCCAAAACCCGCTAAGTTATTAATGGTATTAGTGACCCAAGCCGAAGTTAACCAATCCATTCGTTTCATTGGTGGCTTACCTTCTTTTTCCAATAACTTAACGACTACATAGTCATAAAGGAGCATCGGAATAACCCCTAATAGTCCTGCCAAGACCATACCAATTAAACGCCCCGTACTTTGTTGTTCCATCGTGGAAAAAATATCCGCCCAGGTCATGCCTTGAGCGATATGTGTCACTTGGTTAGCCACGAAAACTAATACAGAACCAAGAAAAATTAGTTTCAATAATAAACTGTGTTCTTTCAACCACTGCGCTAGTTGGCTAATATTTTTTTTCATCTTATAGCCTCTTTCATATCTCTTTTCTATTCATTTAACTTTCGTTTTATCGATTTTCTTCCATGGTAGCCTATTTGCTGAAAATTTTCCAGCACGGCTAGACATTTTGGCTGAATCGTATTGTTTTAACATTAAAAAGAAGCGAACAACAGTTATTACAGAACAACTGTTGTTCGCTTCTTTTTAATCAGTGACTGCAGCGACTAAATCTGGATGAATGTAAGGTGCGTTAACTTTTAACATCTCATCCAACATCGGTTTAGCAATGTCAAAATCTCCTACTAATGGATGAGCTACCATTGCCTCTAATGCTTTATCATAATTTCCTTCTACAGCTGCTTGGACCACTAAGCTCTCATAGTTTTTTACAGCAGAAACTAAGCCATATACACCTTCAGGTATGTTATTTTGAACAAGTGGGGTGATCCCATTCTTATTTAAAATACAAGGTGTTTCCACAGAGGTATCATAAGGTAAAAATTCAATTGCACGTTCATTTTTAACGTTTGCAACAATCCACATATCTTCATCATTGTAGATCGCAGAAAGTGCTTCTAAAGCTAATTCACTATAACCACCACCACGATTTTTTAAAATCTCTGGCTTATCATGCTGACTAGGGTTTTTTAATGCCGTATAGATTTCCTTTTCCAAGCCTAAAACTGTCTCACCTCTGGTTAGAGGGGCCTCTTTAAGTTCTGCTAACTTTTGGCGGCGATGGAAGTAATATTGACAGTATAGACTAGGTAGAGCATTCAATTTTTTGATTAATTCTGGGGCCACGGTTTCATGAATATCTGCTACTTTATCAAATTCCTCTTTTGTAATTTTACGACCATCTACGCGAATATTATAAGCAAAATTCATATGGTTTAACCCGACAAAATCATACGTTACTTCTTTATAATTTGCATCAAGTGCCCACCCGACCCAAGTTCTTGGACGCATACCACCTGCACATAAAGCGATAAATTTTGTTTTGGTATAATTACGGACTGCTTCTGCTAAAATACCTGTAGGATTAGCATAGTTAATTAGCCATGCTTCTGGATTATGTTTTTCAACAGCTTTCGCAATTTCTACTATAGCTGGAATTGTACGCAACGCCTTCATATAGCCCCCTGGCCCTGTAGTTTCTTGACCAATCACATCGTATTTCAGAGGAATCTTTTCATCGTGAATCCTTGCTTGATTCCCACCTACTCGAATTTGCGTTAAAATAAAATCTTGACCTTTAACGGCTTCTTCTAAGTTTTCTGTTTTACGAATAGCAAACGATAATTGATGAAATTTTTTATAACGATTTAAAAAATTATACATAATTTCTAAACGATCCGGATTAATATCCATCAAGGTTAATTCTGTTACAGGTAATTTCTCTTTACTTTGCGCTAATCCTTCAATTATTTCTGGTGTATATACACTTCCTGCACCAATAATAGCAATTTTTAATGACATATCTTTTCCCACTCCTAATCTTTTGTACCCACAAAAGCAAAAAATGCTTCATGAACTTTTTTGTCTGGATTAAATCCTGTTTGTAATGCCCACTCATTTGCCAATACTTGAAAAATCAAAGTATACAGTAACTCCACACCGGGAGTTTCGCAAGAAAGGTCTACAGTTATCTCTCCTGCCTTTTCTGTTATCAGTAAAGTATTTTTTGTAAAACTTTGGGTATATAGATTTACTCTTTCCGTTAACTCTGTCGTTGGCCCGCCACTTAAAAAGATATGGTAAGAGCCCTCTTTGATTAATCGATGCGGTCCATGTGTAAACTCCCCAATTTCATAGGCCATGACTGGGATTCTCAATGTTTCCAACACCTTTAAAGCACCTTCTTCTATCACCCCTAAAAGGGCATCATCTGCTGTAATTGTCAAATAAGGTGCATTTGCCCAATGGGGATTTTCTTTTAGCCATTGAAGAGTTATTTCCTTCATTTTAGGCATTTTTTGAATACATTCTTTAAAACTTACAAAGATTTCCTCAGATATGCGGTCTTCCTGATCTTTGTTAAATGCTAAAGCTAATTGAACTAATCGAATAAACGTAGCCGTAAAACCAACTGTTTTCGGTCCAATTTGCTCTTCTGCACAACATAAGTCTATAAAATAATCTGCATACTGTCGCTTTTCTTCATCCCTTGTTGCACTGAGAAAGATTGTTGTGTTTTTGTTCTCACTTGCTAAATGAAGACACTCAAGTGTTGCCAAGCTATTGCCTGTTTGAGAAATAGCTACTAGATAATGCGGATCTAACAAAGCTCCTTGCTTTTTATATTGTTGAACATTGAAAAAAAGCAATGATTGTTGACTGAACGTTTCAAAATAACGTTGTGCCATTTTGGCAGCATTCAACGAACTTCCTGATCCAACAAAAATAATTTGTTTGGGACTTTCTTCTTCAAACGGCATTGTGATGGTATTTTGAAGAAGCGTTGGCAATAGTTGCCACTGAGAATTAATAAACTGATTCATTTGATTCACGGACAGTTTCTCCTTCCAAATTCTCTTCATTTTCTGCTGTTTCTTGTATGGTGATATCTAACCGCTGTTTCTCTAGCATTTTGAAAAATGGGTAATAAATTGCCCCGCTTACTAACAAAGCAAATACACCATACACTGCTGCACGCCAATCTCCACCCGAAGTTAAATATTGCATAAGAATTGGTGGTGTAGTCCATGGAACAGCGACAACTGGCCGTCCAATCACATCAAAATACATTAACAGATATGCAATTAAAGCAAGCAATGTATTACAAAGTGTGTAAGGAATCATCAAGACAGGATTTAATACCATTGGTACGCCAAAAACAATTGGTTCATTGATTTCAAAAATACTTGCTGGCAGAGAAAGCTTTCCCAAAGTACGCAATCCTTGATCCTTTGAAAAAATCATAAAAATAACTAGCATAAGCGTTGCGCCACCGCCACCAATAAAAATAAAGTTAACAAAACCCGCAGCGGTAATATACGGTAATGGCTCACCAGCAGCTAAGGCATCCGTATTTGCACCTAACATAGTTAAAAAAATTGGATCTGCAACAGATAACACAGCCCCTCCATGAATCCCTACACACCATAGTAGCGACCGTAAAAGCATAAAAACAAGAATTCCGGGAAGAGTGCTTAAACCTTGAACTAGAGGGCTAAAGAGCATATTCAAACTTGCGTTGATATCAAAGCCTAACAGCACACGAATAACCCAAAATACTGTTAATGAAATTAGTAACGGAATTAAAATGTTAAAAGATTTAGCTATTGCTGGAGGTACACTACTCGGCATTTTAATAGCTAACTGTTTGTTCATACAAAATCGATAAATTTCAACAACTACAAACGAAATAATAATTGCTGAAAAAACACCTAAAGTACCAAAATTTCCAGTGTTAATGCTATATGACCCATCTTCTCCCATGGAAGATTGTACTAATAAATAACAAACTAACGACATTAAAACATTCCGAATAGTATCAATTTTGTAAAACTGAGATAAACTATAACTAATCCCAACTACTGCTATTAAACCAATAATCCCAAAAGTTACAGAAGTTGGCACCATTAATACATTCTTGTAAGGTTCAATAAAATTCTGATAACTTGTCAGCGGAAACTGGGCTAAAATCATAAAAATTGAACCAATAATAGTAAAAGGAACAGTTAAAATCATGCCGTTTTTAACAGCTATCATATAACGATTCTCTCCAACTTTCATGAGTGGTGGTGATATTTTTTCATTTACAAATTGAACGATTTTTTCCATTTTGTACCTCCCTTATTCCTTCTTTCAAACAAAACGCCAACCAACTATTTTCCTTATCCATTTGACACAAATCTTCTAAAAATTTCGTAAAAATCAATTTCTTCTATTTTTCCAGCAACAATAATAACTACTTTTCGCACCTGATTATTTTGATTGTTCTCACACCAATTGATTAATGCAGACCAGCTGAATTCTCGTATTTGTGACTGTAATTGTCTTGGATCTATCATAAATAAAATCGCACATTCCATTTTTCGCCATATAAGAGGTTGATGCTGGTCTCTGTTAAAAGCATCTTCAATGGTAGCAAAGTCAGTAACTTCTTCTTCAATCAGTCGTTCTGTGATTTTCTCAACGACCTTTGCCTTACTTAATTTATTGGACATAGAAATTGTTTCAAAAATAGATGGTATACTACAACCTCGTTCTACTTTAAATCGTTTATATAAAGCGGTTTCATTTTTAACAATTGCTAAATGGCTTTTATTGAATACATCAAACTTTATATTATCGTCTGCTAATTTTTTTAATTGCTTATTTTTTGAAAAAATAAACTGCCAATCTGCTATACTCACTTCCTCATTTAAAAATACCTGAACATCTGACAAATTTCGTTGTAGTTCTCTTTTGATAAACTGGCGATATTCCGAACTTCCATTACTAGCTAGACGAGCAGTTAACTGAGGCTTATACCTTTGTGGTGTATTTAAAATAGTAACTAGCAGAAAACATAGCTCATCATCACTTACATAACCGACTCTTTTTTCAATTGCTAAAAAGCAAAACCGCAAAGCAATAAATTCTTTACCAAAATTCAGTTGTAAATCATTCAATAACGGATGAAAAACACTCATTCTATAGTGGTTTCGTTGTTTAATTTGTCCAATGTTATCTGCAATTTTATCGATTAAATTTGAAGTATCCATTCTAACCTGTTGTAAATCTTGATAACTAGTCAGCACTTGCTTGGCAATTTCATGTAACGGCGATGATTTTTGTGGTTTTCTATATTCACACGCAGCTAGATATTCGCCAATTCGATTTGGATTATATTGATTAGAAAAAGTAAATCCTAATGTCTGTTCTAGATACAATTGAAAGTCTGTCGCCGGATCAGAACCATCTTTTGATTGTTTTTCATTCATCTGTTTACCAAATAATAAAATGTCTACCATTAATTGGATGACTAAAGTTTGTATAAAATCCTCATTAAAAGAATAGGAATATTTTATCGATATTAAACGAATTCCTGATAATATAACATTCTTAAACTCACTCACTAAAATTTTTTGGCAATAAAATTGATTTTTCGACAGATAGGCACGGTTTTCAAAAATAAATGCCGTACCAACTAAGTGCACCGAATCAATAATTGCTGATTTTATATCTTTTCGATGTCCCAATAATTCAGTCCCTTGATGACTCCTTACAATTTTCAAATTATAGACAGCCAGTTCCTTCTCAACAATTTTTAAATCAGCTAATACTGAACTTTTTGTTAGGAAAAACACTTGGCTTAATTGATTAATTGAAACTTTTTTTCGATAATAAAATAACAACATTAACTTCAAAACTTCACGACGTACGACAATGGATGTATGAATATTTTCTGATATTTCTCTAAATGACTGTTTTTCTGAAATTAATTTAATACCAACCCCATACTTTTTAGACAGCCGAAGGTGATTCTGCTGAAAAGTCGGTTCTAATTTATTCAATAAATTACGAACCGTTCGAACTGATAGGCCTAAGTGACTAGCTAGTGCATCAAATGTTTGAAACTCCTCTTCCTTCAACAATTGTTCTAATAGTCTTTGTTCATTAAATGTTAACATTTGTCATTCCTCCACAAGTTAGCGCTTACTTGTATTTTTACTATAGCGAATAAACGTTGTTTTCGATATACCAAAATCTTTCCTTACTTTCGGCAAAAAAGCAACCACAAAAAAAACAATGGTTCCCTAAGTGACTATACCTTAATGGAACCATTGTTTTATTCTTTTTACGCCACTACTTCTGCGATAATCTCAATCTCCACCAACACATCCATCGGTAATTTAGAGATTTCAATCGTTGTGCGTGCAGGATATTCCGCACTAAAATACTCAGCATAGACTTCATTGAATGCCGTGAAATCTGCCATATTTTGTAAATAGCATGTCGTTTTGACTACATGAGCAAAATCACTACCAGCTTCTGTTAAAATCCCTTGAATATTTTTCAGTACTTGATTGGTTTGTTCTTTAATCGTTGTACCAACCACCTTGCCTGTTTCAGGATCCAGTGGAATCTGACCAGAAGTAATCAATAAACCATTCACAATTTTTGCTTGTGAATATGGCCCAATTGCTTGTGGTGCTTGCTTTGTTTTAATTGTTTTCATTTCTTTTCCCCCAGTAAATGACAAGTTGTTACTTTTTGTTATTTTATTTGTTTCTATTTTTCCATTGTACTGCAACCATTTTCGGAATGCTATCTTTTCTCAATTATTCCCAAGCGCTGATGCTGTGCCATCCTTTTGTAAAACAGCTTCAAAACCTTGACGCATCCTTTCAAGTCCTTCGTGTAGTTTTGTTTGCGAACAGCCAATATTTAACCGTAAAAATCGTTGTCCATTACCGCCATAAATCGAGCCGTCCATAATGGCGACTTTCCCCACAGAAACTAAAGCCTCTTGTAAGCGGGCCACATCTGGAACTGCCGCTGATACATCCAACCACATTAAGTAAGTTGCCTCCAGCTCCGTCACTTTAATTTTTGGCAAATATGTCTGTAAAAAATCTTTCACGTAACGTTGGTTCTCCGCTAAATAATCATTCAACTCGTCAACCCAAGTACCACATTTTTGATAGGCCGTCATGGTTGCTAGCATTCCCAAAATACTTGTTGATGATAAACCATCGGCGTTTTTTAATTTGAGCTGAAAAGCGTCACGCAATTCGTTATCTGGAATTAAGGCGTAAGCAAAAATCAGCCCTGGAAAATTAAAGGTTTTCGTGCCACTGGTAATAATGGCAGATTTTTTATAATCAAATTGCGTAATTGGTCGATGAACATGGCCTTTATTAACGATATCCATATGAATTTCATCAGAAAGTAAAAACACATCATACTGTTGGCACAATGAAACTATTCGCTCTAATTCCCATTGCTCCCAAACACGTCCTGTTGGATTATGCGGGGAACATAAAAGCAAACAGCGATTTTCTGGTTGCGCTAGTTTTTTTTCTAAATCAATAAAATCAATGCTGTAGCGCTTCTCTTGATAAAGCAGTTCATTCGCCACTACTTGCCGCTTATTTTCCTGAATAACTTTAAAAAATGCATCATAGGCAGGTGTTTGTAAAATAATGCCCTCCCCTTCGTTAGTCAATAATTGAATCAAAGCAGAAATACCATAGATAACGGTCTGGGTATACATAATCCAGTGTTCTTCAATCTTCGTCTGGAATCTTGTCTGGTACCACGTTTGAATTGCTTCTTTTAATTGCGGATGGTTCCACCTCGTATAGCCAAATACTGGATGGTTCAAACGCTCTTGTAATGTTGCCAGAACTGCCTCTGGCACAGCAAAATCCGTATCGGAAATAGTGAAGGGAAGCAAGTCCGCTTCCCCAAATCGGTCTTCTACAAAATCCCACTGTGTACAATACGTTCCTCGTCGATCAATTGCTTTATCAAACGACACACTCTTCACCTTCTGTCTTTTTTCTAACCTAAAATCATCTCTAATTGATTACGGACCGTTGTCACTTTGGTTCCGATAATCACTTGTACATTCTGCGCATCTAAATGTACAACGCCTAAAGCCCCTAATTGCTTTAATTTGTCATCATCTACTTTATTAGCATCTGCTAACACTAAACGTAAACGCGTAATGCAATTATCAATAGCTTGAATATTCTCTTGCCCACCCAAAGCCGCTAAAATCCCAGGCGCATCATAGCCACCCGTTTTCTTATATTGAACTTCTTGATCGGTATATTCAGTCTCATCTAAGACCTTGTCTCGTCCAGGTGTTTTTAAATCAAAGGTTACAATGACTGTTTTAAAGACGAAATAATAAACAACAAACCAGATAGCGCCGACAATGAGAACCCACCACCATTTTGTATAAGTTCCTTGTAACAAGCCAAAAATAACAAAGTCCAGTAGCCCGCCATCAGTGTTCCCAATCACAACACCTAATAAAGCCATTACCATGAAACCTAGACCAGTCATAATGACATGAAACAGCCATAATAATGGACTAATAAATAAGAATAAAAATTCAATTGGTTCTGTAATGCCAGTGATAGCCGTAGCAATTACACCCGAAAGGAGTAAGCCTTTAATCTTATGTCGATTCGCCGGAGCTGCAGTATGATACATCGCAAGTGCCGCCGCTGGTAAGCCAAAAATAAAGGTCGGCATTTTCCCTTATGACAAGAAAGCTGTTGCGCTTGGTGAAATCGGTAAATTATTTTGCAATTCTGCATAGAAAATATTTAACGCACCAAACACTTCTTTGCCAGCCACCACCGCTGAACCCCCTGCTTCAGTAAAACGAATCATGGAAACCAAAATATGATGCAACCCAAACGGTAACAGTAGACGTTCCCCTGAACCAAACAGAAAAGGCCCAAAAATACCAGAACGTTGGATAAGTTGGCCAATCGCCATAATCATTAGCGCGAAAAGTGGCCAAACTAACGGAATTACTAAGCCCACGAAGGCCATCACTAATGAAGTAATAATTGGTACAAACCGTGCGCCAGAAAAAAAGGCAAAACTATCTGGTAGTTGCACCGTATAAAATCGATTATGCAACTTATAGACAATAAGCCCAGCGATAATTCCACCAAGAACGCCCATTTCAACCGTTTGAATCCCAAAAACCATTCCTTGGCCGGCTTCCCGCAACTGCTCAGGATCCACGAGGCGATTCGTCTGCACTAAATAGAAATTAATCGCTAAATTCATCACCGTATAGCCTACGAAACCTGAAAACGCAGCAATTCCTTTTTCTTTCCGAACTAACCCCAACGGAATGGCCATTGCAAACATGACAGGTAAATAGGCAAACGCAAAACCACCAATTGTCGACATAAATTGGAAAATAATTTTCACTGCGGGCTTTCCTAAAAACGGGACCGTTTCAATCATTGATTCACTGGAAAAAGAACTTCCTAATCCCAACAAAATCCCCATAAAAGCTAATAAAGCCACTGGCAACATAAACGTTTTGCCTAATCCTTGGAAAAACTCCCAGAAAGTCGCTTTCTTTTTCTTTACTGCCATTTCTTAACTCCTCCATTCATTCTTTACAAAGCTAAAAATGATTGCGTTTACATTCATTGCCCTCATTATAACTAGCCCAAAACAAAGAAAAAAGAGGCTACACTCTTTCTGTATCCCCTTACATCATTTAGTATGGTGTTGCATAAAATTACCGCGGCTGCTTTGCCTCTGCATACATTAATAAAACCGTATCGAACAAACAAATGACAGCAATTCTTGAACTTAAATCTACGCGCTGATGATAACGTGTCGTCCCTTTGGCAAATAACGTCGTCGTCGACAATTTTTCCAAGGTGCTTCCTTTAGTCGAAATCAAACTAATCATCGGCACTTGCTGTTCCTGCGCTACACGTGCATACGCTAAAATCCCTTTAGTTTCTCCTGTATAACTGACAAAAATGGCTAAATCCTGTCCGTCCAGATTCTTAACTGCTGCCGCTTGTTCATCCCAATCAGATCGTGCATAGGCTTTTTTTCCTAAAAATGTTAGCTTTCGTGCAAAATCAGTACAAATAGGAAAACTGCCACCAACACCGAACACTTCAATCGTATTCGCACGCTCAATCATTTTAAGCATTTCCGCGACTTTGGCTTCATCCATTTGTTGAAAACTATCTTGCACATTGGCAATCAACTGTTGCGTAATAGCTTGAAAACTACGACTATCGCTTTCTGTGCTCTCGCTCTGCACCGATTGGACGATTGCGTATTTTAATTCTTGGAAGCCTCGATAACCTAAGTGTTTTGCTGTCCGAGAAATAGTGGCTGTTGAGACAAACAACGCCTGCGCCACCTCATAAATGGTTTGTGAACTAATTTCCGTCATATGCGTCAAAATATAATCCAGTACTTGATTTTCAATTTTACTTAAATGATTTCGTTTCTTTTCTAACAAAGCGATTAATCCCTCAGTCGACATCCAATCCCTCACTTTAAATCCTTTTTTATAATTATACACCAGAATATTCTGATTATTTCAATAAGAAAGTCCAAAATAACCAACAGCGGCTCCATCATTCGCCAGAGAAAAAAATCAGCCTTCCGATGGAGGTGTTTGTTGCGCTTTCTTGCTATACTCTGTATATAGAAAACAGGAAAAATTTGGAGGTAGTACGTATGAATAATCAACGACCAATGTTTATAAATATTCTTTTAGTGGTCCTTTTATTTTTAGTTGTCGGTTCACTCTTTAGTGCCGTTGTCGGTATCGTGGGAAGCTTATTGTGGCTAGCAGTAAAAATTTTAGTTCCCGTAGCGATTATCGTGTGGCTTGTTCGAACAATTTCGGGAAATAATGGCAACTGCCACCGTCGTTATTAAAAAAAAAACAGGTTTTCCTTTTCGGAAAACCTGTTTTTTTACTTCTTTTATCTAAAAGCATATACAATATTGCTAATACCAAACATCATAAAGTAAAAGCCAACTAAGAAGCTTAAAGTTAATGCTGAAGACAATGGATTAAATAATAACATTACACCTAAGATAATCCCTAAAACATCAACAATTAATGTGAACCAGAAGTAACCTGTGCTTACTCGTTTAGCAAAATCTAAAGTAAATAAGCCGAAAATTGAGTCGAATAAAAACCAAATTGCAAAAACAAATGGTAACACAGCGACACCAATATTTAAGTTAAACAATAAGTAAACACCAATTAGGATATCAATAATCCCTAAGATGATTGGTGCATAAGCTTTGTAGCCTAGCAATTCTTTCATACGATTACGTACAAAAATTTCGAAAATCCCTTTAATAATAGCAAAAATCGCAAAAACCATCACAATGGCAATTAAATTACCGGCAGGATTTTGGAAAGAAATTAATGCAGTCAGAACAAATAGAATTCCTAATACTAATGAACCCCAGTCCATTCCATGATGTTGTCGTTGTTCCATGACACTCACTCCTCTATAAAATAATTTATTACACTTATTATGTTACTACTATTTTACAAGGTGTCAAATATTTTCATCGTGCTTTCTGAAAACCATTTCAATGATAACTCCATTAAAAACAACGTATCACTTGATTGTCTCTTTTTTGGTGCAAAATTGTGCCTTTTTTGTATAAATAAGTCCCTCGTTTTCCCACAAAAAAACCGCTACTTTTTCATCTAGTTTATAAAAAAGTAACAGTTATAAATTATTTTTTCTTTTTCCCAATCGAGAGAATCCCTCTTTTTATGACATCAAAGAAACTCAAAGATTGGACCATATGATCTGGGTCAACATATTCACGAATAGCTCGTAATACTCGCTTCGGCTCTTTTGAAGCAAACGTATACGTCCCATTTTTCTTGGTTTGAATCGCATAACGAGGAATCCATTTTCCTTTGAACATTACTGAAGCCAACACGTAATCGACTTCTTCCCACGGAATTTGGATAAACTTACGTGGATCTTTGGCATGGTAAAATTCAAACCCGCGGTCACCTATCATAATTTGTCCATAATCTGTTAATCCTGTAAATGCCGTCGCATCTATAACTAAATCAACTTTTGTGTTTAATGATTGTACCATGTTATCTGCTCCATTTCATTCGACTAATTCCTCTTTATTATACGTTTCTTTCCTGATCGAAACAAACAAAATTACATCTTTGTTTAAAAAAGCGGAAGAAAAGTTTCTCGACTTCTCTTCCGCTTTTTTTGATTAGAAGTAATAAACTTACCTCGTCATTCTTATAATAAGCCGATTAAGTGGCCGACTACGCCGACTACGAATAAACCAAGAATGATAACGATTGGGCTAACTTTTTTCTTCAATAACCACATACATAAGAATGTAAGTAGTAATGGTGCTAGACCTGGAATCAATTGATCTAAGTTATCTTGTAAAGTAGTAACTTTCGTTGGTGAAAGCGCCAAGCCTTGGTTCACTTGTTCAAAGGCTTTATGCATTCCTTCACCGCCAGCAGGAAGTTTATCCCACTCGATATAAGCACCTTTGTCTAACTTAACTTGTGAAACAATTGGTAAGAACTTAATCGATACCCAACGTTGAACCAATGCGGCCAGTACGAACATCCCTAAAATAGAAGCACCTTTTGTAATATCTTGTAGTAAACCACCTGAAAGGTCATCAGTAATTTTAGAACCTGCTTTGTAACCAAACTCTTGTGTATACCACATGAATGACCAACGAATTAAGTTCCAAGCAACGAAGAATAAGATTGGGCCTAAGATGTTACCACCCATTGCTAAGGAAGCACCTAAAGCGCCTAACATTGGACGAACAGTAAACCAGAAAACTGGGTCACCGACACCGGCTAAAGGACCCATCATCCCAACTTTAACCCCTTGAATCGCTACGTCATCAACTGGTGCGCCATTGGCACGTTCTTCTTCCAAAGCTAATGTTACACCAAGAATTGGTGAGGCAATGTATGGGTGTGTATTAAAGAACTCTAAGTGACGTTTTAACGCCGCTGAACGTTCTTCTTTCGTTTTATATAATTTTTTGATTGCTGGAATCATTGAGAATGCCCAGCCGCCGTTTTGCATACGTTCATAGTTCCAAGAACCTTGGATAAATGTTGAACGCCAAGCTACAGCTAAACGATCTTTTTTAGTTAATTGAATTTTTTCTGCCATTTTCTTTGCTCCTCCTTCAGAATTAGTAGTCGTTTAAAATATCGCCTAATGGGTCGCCAGAGTTGCCTCCGCCATTTGAGTTAGAAGAACCGCCCATTTTAGATAAGTTCAAGTAAATAAGAGCTAAAGCGACACCTAAAGCACCTAATGCGATTAATGTTAATTGAGAAATCGCTGCGACTACGAAACCGATAATGAAGAATGGCCATACTTCTTTTGTTGCCATCATGTTGATTACTAATGCATAACCTACGGCAACGACCATACCACCACCGATAGCCATACCATCAGTTAACCAAGCTGGCATTGATTCTAAGAAATTACGAACAGTGTCAGCAGGAATGAATAGTAACGCACCTGCTGGAATCGCAATACGAATACCTTGTAAACATACAGCGAAAATGTGTAACATTTCAACTTGTTTAATGTTGCCTTTTTCAGCAGCCGCATCCATCATGTGAACGATTGGAACCGCAACTGTCCGAACGATCATTGTTAAGAACAAACCTGCAACCGCTAAAGGAACTGCGATGGCAATCGCTGAAGGAACACCTTTAACACCTTGGCCACCTAAAACTAAAATAATTGCTGAGGCAACAGATGCTAAAGCGGCATCCGGTGCAACGGCAGCCCCGATGTTCGCCCAACCTAACGCGATCATTTGTAAAGTACCACCTAAAACAATTCCGGCTTCTAAATTACCAGTAACTAATCCGATTAATGTACATGCTACTAACGGTTGGTGGAATTGGAACTCATCCAAAATCCCTTCCATACCAGCTAGAAAGGCAACGAGTAAAACTAAAATAATTGATATAACAGACATGATAAGCCTCCTATTTTGATTTGTATTTGGCGAGTTACGCGTTTGCTAACTCATTTTTTGCTTTTTTCAAAATTTCGTCCATATTCGCTTTTGAATCATTTGGCACTTTACGCACATCAAATTTGATGCCTTTGGCTTTTAATTCATCAAACGTATCAACGTCTTCTTGACCCATTGATAATACTTTGCTTACAACGACTTTTCCAACAGAGTGAGCCATTGAACCAACGTTTACTTCTGGGATTTCTACGCCGCCTTCAACCACTTTTAAGACGTCTTCAGGATTTTCAAATAATAATAATGCTTTTGTATTGCCAAAACGTGGATCTTTCGCTACTTCAATCATTTTACTGATTGGAATAACATTGGCTTTTACTCCTGGAGGAGCTGCTTGTTCGATTAATTTCTTACGTAAGTCATCTTTTGCAACGGCATCAGAAACAACAATAATTCTGTTTGGTTGTGTTGCTTTTGTCCAAGCTGTTGCTACTTGACCATGTAACAAACGTGAATCAATACGTGCTAGCACAAATTTAATTTTGCCATCGCCAACAACTGTACCTGGTGGTAACGAACCTTTTGGCTGTGCATCTTCTGTCGCAGCAGCTTTTGGTGCTTCTGCTGGTTGTAACTCTTCTGGTTTAACTTTGACACCATCTTTTGCTGTTTCAAGAATGTGTGTCGCAATTTCTTGTGCTGATTCCATAGAGAAACGAGAAGCATATGCTTCAATAACCATTGGTAAATTCATACCTGCAACGATTGCCCATTTGTCTTTATGATCTTCTAACAATGAGTTCGCTTGGTTAAATGGTGTTCCTCCCCATAGGTCAACTAAAAATAGTACTTCGTCTTGATTGTCAAACGATGCAATGGCTTCTTGCATTTTTGCTTTTACATCATCGGGACCTTCGCTAGGCATTAACGTAACTGCTTTTACATTTTCTTGTTCGCCAAAGATCATTGCACCAGATTGCAAGATCCCTTCAGCAAATTCACCGTGACTTGCTAGGATAATTCCTACCATTTTTATACCTCCTGTATAATTGATGTTTTTTTTCATGGTTGTACTGCTAAACGCTTTCACTTTTTGAAAAAAATCAGATAAATCAGATTCTGACAAAAATAAATGAAAAAATTTCAATAGTTCTTGATTTTTTTCAACATCAGCACTTGCCTTTATCAATACAGTTCATGAAGCAATGATGTTGGTCCTAGGCCACCACATCCTTTCAATGTCTTTCGTCTGTAAAAATTAACGTCAGCTGGCGTTATTTTCTTTGCTACGCTCTTTTTTCAGTAAATCCATCAAATTCACTTGGCTGTCTGCTGCGACTTTTCGAATTTCCAATTCAATACCTTGTTCATTTAAAAACAGAAATGCTTTTAAATCGTTGGCATCCACTGCGACTGCATTCGTAATCATTCGCTTGCCTGTACTGAAACTCATTCCGCCAATATTCACAGAAGTTAGTTGTACACCGCCTTCGACCACTCGTTTCACGTCCAAAGGATTAGTGAATAACAACATGGATCGAAACGAATCAAAACGAGGATCAGGGTAAACATCAATCATTTTTTGAACAGTGATGACATTTACTTTGACACCAGGTGGAGCAGCTTGAACCAACAAGGCTTTTCTCAAATTGTCATGAGCAACGGAATCACTAACCACTAAAATGCGATTAATGTTCGTCAATTTTGCCCAAACAGTTGCTACTTGGCCATGAATTAATCGATCATCAATTCGAGCTAAACGAATATCCATTACCATCGGGAATGCTCCTTTAAATTCATTTTTAAAGGTTAGGACCTTTGTCTTTTTACCTAAAAATTTTAGGTAAAAAGGGACACCTTATTATAAGCAAGTTTCGTGCCAACTTTAGTGTATCGGTTTGAAACCTAGAAAATTATAGGTTTTTTTAAGAAAATCAAAAAATCGATACACTAATAAATAGTGTATCGATTTTTCTGTATTAATCTAGCGTATCAATTTCGGTGATTTTATCTTCGATACACTGGGCATTTTTGACTAACTGTGCGATAAAATAAACTTCTTCTGCTGGAACATCCATATTAAGAGCTTCTTCCATAGTCTCAATTGAGGCCACAATCACTGAATAAATTGGCTCTTGAACCAATCGACCAAGTTCCTTTTCTGAAACCGTCAGTGTATCATTCCGTAAAATACGCTCCAACATGCCCGATGTGTGCATAATCAAATTGATGTAAAATGTGTACTCTTCTGGCATCGCTAATTGGGTTTGGATATTTTTAGCGAATGACCACAACAGATCAATGATTTTTTTTCCATTAATAAAAGTGAAACTTTGCTCCATATATTTGAGACAAATTTCTTTTGCTGCCGCTTCGTCCAACGGCTTATTCATTACTTCTTCTTTCCGCTCTGCTAGTAATTGCTGAATAATTTTTTCTGCTTCACCGGAAAAGAAATTTTCCATGGAAATATAAGGAACTCCAATTTTGGGATTGGTAATCCCAGTTGTCGCAATAATTTCATAGTCTTCTTGAATTTTAGGCAAGACTTCTTTCATATTTACAATGGACAAAGGAATCACTTCTAAATGCCAGTCTATTTGTGGCAAGACAGCTTCCTCAATAAGCTCTTTCATTCGGCGCGCAGTTCCTTCTCCAGAAGCGCAGATAGCAATAATTGCTCTTGTTTTCCAATTTTCAATGATTTGTTTCGTTTCACTTTGGCGAATATCGGCATAGCCATGAAAGTTTTTTAAAGACTCGTGAAGTGTTTCCAATTGCGTATCAATTAATGCGGTTTTGCGGGCCGCTTCAAGAACAATTGGCGTGGTCACCATGTCTACTGTCCGCACATCAATGCCTGTCTGGCGTACAATTTCTTCTGAAAAAGTACTTAATGAACCCATATCCACCAATAATAGTACGCCATTCTCTTCATTCACTTCACCAACTGCTTCAACGATTTTACGCAAAGCTTCTTTCGGTGGCATATCTAACGGCATATCCACAGCCTTCAAATTATCAACATTTAACAATTGAGAAACCACTTGTACCATACTGCTAGCGGTACTATTTCCGTGCGCAGCCACGACAATGCCAATCCGGCCAGCCTCAGGATTTTCTCTTAAAGAAATGAGCAAAACAGCTAAATAGTAACTTTCAGATTCAGGAATCTCCATCTGATAACTACTTTCAATAATATTTTTAATTTCTTTTGCTGTTTCAAACTCTGTTGGATAATCTAAAACCATATTTCGAATACTTTCATTTAAAGGATGCTTAGGATCTTTACCTAATTGGATGCGTTTCAAGAAAGAACTAATGTGTAAACTCATTGCATAAATAAAATTGGGTTGAAACGAATACGATAACCGCTTCGCTGCAAAATTATAAATTTTCTTAGTGACATCAATAATTCGTTGGTCAACAATTTCGGCCAATTTATTTTCTGTATCAAAGGTGAATCCATAATCTTTGTAGAAAGATTTTAAATGAACATTGATATCCGTTGTAATAAAATTATTAATTAGTTCTTGGTCCAAGCCGTCTGCTTTTAAGAGAGCCGCTTTATCTCCAATAATCTCATATAGATTGTAAGGCAATTCATAGGCATCTGACTGAATAGCTACTAAAGATTCATTTGGTGATACCACTAATTGCGGTTCCAGATATTTCGATAACTCCGACAATACTTCTCGATTACTGGCAAGTTGCATAATGCCTTCTTTAATATTGTCCGTTAATTCGTCCATCGTAATCATTAATTCCTCTTGTTCCATCTGATTAAGGAACCCTCGCGCAGTCACAAGTTGCACATTCGATTTTAGCTGACCGACATTTCCATAAGAAACACTTCCAATTAACGCTTTGACCACATCTTCTGACAAAGAGATTCGCCGTTGAATCCGCGCTGCTTCCATTGAAACCATCACTTTTAGGAGGTCAATTTTTTCTTTCGCAGGACGGTCACTAAAGTTCGGTAATTGAATGATAATCGGAATGCGTCGCACAAAAGTATTCAATAAAGAAGAAGTAGGATTCTCCGTCGTAGCACAAATAATCCGAACATCCGCATGATGTGATTTCACTGTTTCACCTAAACGCGCGTACACGCCGTGATCCATAAAATAAAAAATCATTTCTTGTCCTTCGGGTGGTAACCGATGTACTTCATCTAAAAACAGAATGCTGCCATCTGCTTCATCAATAATCCCTTCTTTCGCTTTCGTAGCGCCTGTGAAGGCCCCTTCTACATACCCAAATAAATGCGACATCAAAAGTTCTGGATTATGCGCATAGTCTGCACAGTTAAACACCACAAACTCTTTTTCTTTGGCCACAATTTGGTTCAGCTTCGCAAATTGAAACATGGCATGAGCAAAATAAGTTTTCCCAGAACCTGTTGGTCCAGTAATTAAACAATTCAAGCCTTTTGGCGGATATAAAATCGCTGCTTTGGCTTGTTCCACCGGCGTTTTCATGCTTCCAGCTGAACCGATAATTTTTTTGAAAATATCTTCAACTTCTGGGGTTTTACTTGTCGTGACTACTGGTTCAACCAATGGTTCGATAAAAGTTTTTGTGGAGTGATCCATTGATTTTTCCCGATAACTTTTAACTGGCTTGGTTAATGGTCGATGCTGAAACGCCACCTGCGCGACATATTTTACTGGTCGACCAGATAATTTTTTCAAGCGCCCTTCACGAACCAGTTGATTCAAATCTTTACTAGCATTGGTCCGCTGAATGTTTAAACGTTCTGAAATTTCTTGTGTCGTGACTCCCGCATCACTTGTTAAGGTCATTGGCGTTAAATTCTTCGTTTGCTCTTTAACATATTGATAGATTTTTTCAATCCGCTTCATTTTTGATGGCTCCTTTAATCGATACACTAATTAATTTACATGATACAGTGTATCATTAAAAAAATACACTAAAAACCCTTTCATGAAAAAAATTTCTGTTTCACATGAAACATTTTAAAAAAGCGCCTTTTTTCTATAAAAAACCCACCTTTTTATTCGTTTCTGTAAAAAGATTGAAACTCCTTGAAAAAAGGTTCTGTAGCCGATATAATGCAGAGAGGTTCAAGAATATATTAAAAGCGAGGAAAACAATTGATTACTGTTAATGATGTAAGTTTACAATTTCCAGATCGTAAACTTTTTGAAGAAGTGAATATTAAATTTACTCCTGGCAACTGTTACGGCTTAATCGGCGCAAACGGTGCAGGAAAATCAACGTTTCTTAAAATTTTATCAGGTGAGATTCAACCGACAACTGGCGTGGTTTCAATGGGTCCTAATGAGCGACTAGCGACGCTGAAACAAAATCACTTTGACTACGAAGACTACACTGTTTTAGAAACTGTAATTATGGGACATAAACGTCTTTACGAAGTAATGAAAGAAAAAGATGCTATCTATATGAAAGAAGATTTTTCAGATGAAGATGGGATTCGTGCCGCAGAACTAGAAGGCGAATTTGCTGAACTTGACGGTTGGGAAGCAGAACCTGAAGCAGCTGTTTTACTCCAAGGGCTAAACATTCCAGAAGAATTACATGATCAAAAAATGAGCGAATTAACAGCTGGTCAAAAAGTCAAAGTATTATTAGCTCAATCTCTTTTTGGTAAACCAGATGTCTTACTATTAGACGAGCCGACAAATGGTTTAGACACCCGCTCAATCAATTGGTTAGAAGAATTTTTAATCAACTTTGAAAATACCGTTATCGTGGTTTCCCATGACCGTCATTTCCTAAACAAAGTCTGCACTCACATGGCAGATTTAGACTTTAGTAAAATCAAACTTTACGTGGGTAACTATGATTTCTGGTTGGAATCAAGCCAACTAGCGACAAAATTGCAAGCACAATCTAATGCCAAAAAAGAAGAACAAATCAAAGAATTACAAGACTTTATCGCTCGTTTTAGCGCCAATGCCTCAAAATCAAAACAAGCAACGTCTCGTAAAAAAATGTTAGATAAAATTACCTTAGATGACATTCAACCTTCCTCTCGTCGTTATCCATTCGTTGGTTTTACACCAGAACGTGAAATCGGCAATGACTTATTACAAGTTGAAAATGTCTCTGTAACGATTGATGGCAAAAAAATCTTAGATAATATCTCGTTCAACTTAACAAAAGATGATAAAGTGGCATTCATCGCTGACTCAGATATTACAACGACTACGTTATTCAAAGTGATTATGGGCGAAATTACTCCCGATACAGGTTCTGTTCGTTGGGGCGTTACAACTAGCCAAGCTTATTTACCAAAAGACAACAGCAAAGACTTTGAAGAGCCATTAACCATTTTAGATTGGTTACGTCAATTTGCTGGTAAAGAAGAAGATGACAATACGTTCTTACGTAGTTTCTTAGGTCGGATGTTATTCTCTGGTGAAGAGGTACTAAAACCAGTCAATGTTCTTTCCGGAGGCGAAAAAGTGCGTGTCATGCTTTCAAAATTAATGCTTTCCAAAGCCAATGTCTTGGTTTTAGATGATCCAACGAACCACTTAGACTTAGAATCAATCACTGCATTAAATGATGGGTTGATGGCTTTCACTGGTTCAATTCTTTTTGCTTCACATGACCACCAATTTATCCAAACATTAGCGAACCGAATTATTGCTGTTTCTGATAAAGGTGTCATTGATCGGGCAGAAACAACCTATGATGAATTCTTGGAAAACCCAGAAATTCAAAAACAAATGGACGTTTTATTCAGTTCAGATTATTAAAAAAATGAGGTCGGGACAGAAGCGTTTAACTCCGAGAAATAAGAAAGAATTTCCGAAAATTGTTCTATAATTTTTGGAGACCAAGTAGGTATTGTTCATCATCGAATCACTACGTTCTTCGTGATTCTCAACAATTTCGGCTTATTTCCGAAGGACCTTCAACTCTTAGAGCTTTAGCTCTTAGAAGTTGTTGAGATCGGAGCAACGCGTAGTGTTGCTTCTGTTCCCGCCGTTTATCAATTTTTAAGCCTGGGACAAAAATCCAAAGTGATTTTTGTCCCAGGCTCATTTTTTATTTTCTTTTTTCACCAAAAGAAAACACAGCAATACAACCTATTCCGGTATGACTAGTAATGGTGGGTCCTAGAGGATAAATCAGTATCTCATTAACCTCTATTTCTTTTTCAATTAATTCTTTGACTTTTTCCGCGTCATCTTTCGTTCCCGCATATGCAATCAACAGTGTTTGTTTCATTGGCTCTACAATGCCTTGAATCGTTTCTTGCGCAATCTTTTGCAAGGACTTGTTTCGTCCACGAGTTTTACCAACGGATGCTAGTTTGCCTGCCGCATCCACGCGAATAATTGGTTTAATGTTCATTAAGCCACCAAGTGCTGCCGCTGTTTTAGAAATCCGTCCGCCACGTTCTAAATGTTTTAAATCATCTACCGTTACCCACGAGTGAAGTTTCATTTTTTGCTCTTCAAGATAGGCAACAACTTCTCCTAATGAATGACCATCTGTTTGTAATCGAATGGCTTCTCGGACTAACATCCCTTGACCTAAGCTAGCTGCTTTTGTATCAATAATATGAATTTCTACATTATCGTACTCTTCTTTTAACATCTCTACTGATTGCAACGCACTTTGATAAGAGCCACTTAACCCAGATGAAAAAGCTAAATAAATCACCGGTAACCCTTGCTCCACAAAAGGACGGAAAAATTCATTGTAGCGTCCTACATTAACTTGAGAGGTAGTGGGCATACTTCCATTTTTAATAGCCGTTAAGAAGTTCTGATAATCAAACGTTTCACCTAAATCATCGCGATATTCTTTCCCGTCAATTTGAATATTCATGCTAATAAAAGGTACTTGGTTTTCTTTTAAGTATGTATACGGCAAGTCACAACAAGAATCTGTCACTAATTGATAATTCACGGACAATTGCCCCCTTCATGTTTTCTTTTATTTTACCATAGTTTTTCATTTTTATATAAAATTAAAAAAGAACGTAAAGGCTGAACTGGCATAAGCCATCCTTTACGTTCCCTTAAAAATCTGCTTAAATTTGTGCCCAAACGCTTTCTAAAACGTTCGTTTGGTTACGGTCTGGACCTACAGAGAATGTTGAAATGCGCACACCAACTAATTCTGAAATCCGATGCACATAGTTACGAGCATTAGCTGGTAAATCAGCTAAAGTTTTGCAACCAGTGATATCTTCAGACCAACCTGGTAATTCTTCATAAACTGGTTTACAGCGGCTTAATTCTTTCAAGCTTGCTGGATAATGATAAATTAATTCACCATCAAGTTCATAAGCTGTACAAATTTTCACCGTTTCTAAACCACTTAACACGTCAATCGAGTTTAATGACAAGTTTGTAATCCCTGATACACGTTTTGAATGACGCATAACTACTGAATCAAACCAGCCGACACGACGCGGACGTCCTGTTGTTGTTCCGTATTCTTTACCGACACGACGAATGGTTTCTCCTGTTTCATCAAATAATTCTGTTGGGAATGGGCCGTCACCGACACGTGAAGTGTACGCTTTGCAGACACCAACCACTTTATTAATTTTTGATGGACCAACGCCACTACCGATAGTTACGCCACCAGCTACTGGATTAGAGGAAGTAACAAATGGATAGGTTCCTTGATCGATATCCAACATGACACCTTGTGCCCCTTCAAATAAAACCCGTTTTCCAGCATCTAATGCATCGTTTAAAATAACCGAAGTATCTGTAACATATTGTTTAATTTGTTGTCCGTATTCATAGTATTCTTCAAAAATATCATCAAATTCAATGGCTTCGCTATCAAACATTTTAACGAATTGACGATTTTTTTCTTCTAAGTTAATTTGCAAACGTTCCGCAAAAATTTCTTTATCCAATAAATCAGCGATACGGATTCCCACCCGTGCTGCTTTATCCATGTAGGCTGGGCCAATTCCTTTAATCGTTGTCCCAATCTTGTTTTCACCTTTCGCATCTTCTTGCAATTGATCCAATTTAATATGATACGGCAAGATGACATGGGCACGATCTGAAATACGTAAATTATCAGTGGCAACATTATTTTCTTTTAAATAAGCTAATTCTTTTACTAAAGATTTTGGATTCACAACTACGCCGTTACCAATTACACTAATTTTTTCTTTATAGAAAATCCCTGAAGGAATTAAATGTAATTTATACGTTACGCCGTCGAATTTAATGGTATGTCCGGCGTTATCTCCGCCTTGGTAACGAGCGATCACTTCTGCGTTTTCACTTAGAAAGTCTGTAATTTTTCCTTTACCTTCGTCGCCCCATTGCGTTCCAACAACTACTACTGATGACATTCGAACACCTCGTTCATAATTTTTTTGTCCTGAATCATTGTACCAGTAAAACCAGTCCCTTTCAAGGGTAAAAATCGAATATTCTTTCACAATCAAAAGCGTTTCTGTCAAAAATACGAACATTTTTAGTTATGTTTTTGTAAAATAATAAAATATACGAATATTGTTCGTGTTTTACTCTCTGATTTTAATCCCTTAATAAGCAAAAAAACGAACTCAAAAAATGAGTTCGTTTTTTTAGAATTCTGTCCTCGGCGAAAGCGAAGAAAATTTATTATATTCTTTAATGAAAAGTAATTCGACCGTTCCACGCGCACCACTACGGTTTTTCTCAATGATAACTTCTACAACATTGTCCACTTCTGGTGGCTCATGATCGCCGTCTTCTCCTTCACCACGATCGTAGTAATCATCACGATAAAGAAAGGCAACGATATCGGCATCTTGCTCAATGGAACCTGATTCACGAATATCACTTAACACAGGACGTTTATCTTGACGTTGTTCCACGCCACGAGAAAGCTGTGACAAAGCGATAACTGGGACTTTTAACTCTTTCGCTAATTTTTTTAATTGACGTGAAATATCAGAAACCTCCTGTTGGCGGTTCTCTTTTCCAGTTCCTTCAATCAATTGTAGGTAGTCGATCAAAATTAGACCTAAGTTGCCTTTTTCTTGTGCTAATTTACGACATTTCGCACGAATTTCGGTAATTTTAATCCCTGGTGTGTCATCAATATAGATATTCGCACGGGACAAACTACCCATCGCAATAATTAAGTTTTGCCATTCTTCTTCAGATAATTGCCCTGTTCTTAAATGGCTAGCCTCAATGGATCCTTCTGCACAAAGCATCCGGTTCACTAATGATTCTGCCCCCATTTCTAAACTAAAAATAGCGACAGCTTTATCTGTTTTGGTGCCGACATTTTGGGCAATATTTAATGCAAAAGCGGTTTTCCCTACCGCTGGACGGGCCGCTAGAATAATTAGCTCTTCCGCTTGCAAGCCAGCAGTCATTTTATCCAATGCTTGATAGCCTGTAGGTAAACCAGTAATCTCTTCATCATTTTGGTATAATTGGTCAATATTCGCAATAGTTGTATTTAGAACATCTGAAATTGATAAAAAGCCACTGCGATTCCGCTTTTCGGAGACTTCTAAAATGCTTCGTTCTGCATCATCCAAAATAGATTCAACATCTTCACCTTGCTCAAAGCCTTTAGTTACAATCTCTGTAGCGGTTTGGATTAAGTTGCGCAGCAACGATTTTTGTTCAACAATTTTTGCATAATAAATGACATTGGCAGCTGTCGGTACAGCTAAAGCTAAATCTGACAGATAACTTAGTCCGCCAACATCTTCTAACAAATTCTCTTGTTCTAGGCGATCTTTGATTGTTACCACATCAATCGCTTCATTTCGGTCGCTTAAGGTCATCATCGTTTGGAAAATCAACTGATGACTACGACGATAGAAATCTTTAGGTTCCACATATTCCATCGCTTCTATTAGCACATCTGCATCTAAGAAAATAGAACCTAAAACGGCTTGTTCCGCTTCAATATTTTGTGGCGGTACCCTATCTTGCAATAATTCATTCATTTTGTTCTCTCCCACGATGTCTTACTTTCTGGTTCATTTAGTCTATCCATTTTAACACAATTTCATTAAAAAAAGTACATTTTTTCTCTGCTGATTTCTCTATTTTTAGTTCACTTTTCAATTTCAAAAAATATACAAATAATAAAAATATAATGCTTTCGTTAATTTAAAGTGTTGTATATTTGATTTTTAAATATTATAAAAATAATTCGAGTAATTTATTTGGTATAAAAAAGAAGCCGGAGAAATCGGCTTCTTTTTTATCGATTGTATTATTCCGCTACGACATGAACCTTAATTTTCGCTGTAACTTCATGATGTAGTTTGACTGGTACGTTAGTGTAGCCTAGAGAACGAATTGGGTTGGCTAATTCGATTTTGCGTTTATCCAATTTTACATTGTATTGTTTGTTTAAGGCTTCTGCAATTTGTTTTGAAGGAATTGAGCCAAATAAACGGCTGTCTTCTCCAGCTTTTGCCTTGATCTCTACAACAGTCTTTTCATCTTCTAAAAAGGCTTGCATTTCTTTTGCTTGTGCTAAAACTTCTGCTTCATGTTTTTCTTGGGCTTTCTTTTGACCCGCTAACGCACTCATGCTCCCTTTATTGGCTTCTTTCGCATAACCATTTTTAATTAAAAAGTTTTGGGCGTAACCAGTTGGCACTTCTTTTACGTCCCCTTTTTTTCCTTTTCCTTTAACGTCTTGTAAAAAAATGACTTTCATTTTCTTCACTCCTGTTCATACATTTCATTAATATTTTGACGAATTACATCAAGTAGTTGCTCTTTTACTTCTGCTACTGTTACGTTTGATAATTGTACTGCCGCATTAGTAAAGTGACCGCCACCACCTAAATTTTCCATAATAATTTGGACATTAATTGAACCATTACTCCGAGCACTAATGCCAATCTGTTGATCCGTCCGCTTGGTAATGACAAATGCTGCATTAATCCCTGCCATAGAAAGTAATGTGTCCGCTGTTTTGGCAGCTGTGACACTATCATATTCTTTGTCTTCACTCCCTGCAACAACGACGGTATCTTTTGTGACATATTCGCTTTTAGAGATTAAGTTGTTCATTTCCAGATAGCTTGTAAGATCAGAACTTAATAGATATTGTACTAAAGATGAGTCTGCTCCACAAGTTCGTAAATAACTAGCCACATCAAATGTTCGCGCCGTCGTTCGTGTATTGAAACTTTTCGTATCAACCACAATTCCCGCCAACATCATGGTTGCTTCAAAGGCCTGCAGTTTATTTGCGCTATTACTTTGGTATTCGATCAATTCTGTGACTAATTCTGAAGCAGAAGAGGCAGAAGATTCAATATAAGAAAGCAAGGGTTTTGCTGGAAATTCGTCTCCTCGTCGATGGTGATCAATGATTACCACTTTATCAAAACGCTCATAGAGCTCTTGTGAGATCGATAGAGACGGTTTATGGTAATCTACCATAACTAATAAGCTACTTTCTTTCTTGCGCTTCATGGCCTCTTTAGGACTAATAATGCGCTCTTCTAATTCTGGGTACTCTTTAATCGCCTCTAACACTCTTTTGACATCGGGAATGATTTCATTTTCATCTAAAACAATCCACGCTTTTCGATTATTAAACGAGGCTAAACGAGCAACACCAAATGCTGAACCTAACGCATCCATATCTGGATAACGATGGCCCATAATATAGATGTCAGCTGATTCCGCAATAATTCCCTTAATTGCCATGCTCATTGCGCGAGAACGTACTTGGGAACGTTTCGTCGTTACTGCCGTTTTTCCACCAAAAAATAACGGCTTCGCTTCATCTTTGGCTTCTTTTACAACCACTTGATCGCCGCCACGTACTAAAGCTGTATCTAGGTTTGTTTGAGCCGTGGTCCCGGTTTGATCTAAGGTTGGCCCCCCATAAGCAATCCCCATACTTAACGTAATGGCTACTTCATGGTTAGCTGATTCCTTACGGATCGTATCCAAAATAGAAAATTTTTCGTCCATCATTTTTTGAATATCTTCCCATTGGGCAATGAAAAAATAACGTTCTGCGTTGATTCGCTTATAAAAAACTTTGTATTGGTCCATCCAATCAGAAACCATCGTCGTAATGAAACTATTCAAATAAGAAATTTCTTTCTCGTCCATTGTATCGGTGACATCATCATAATTATCGACAGACACAATGCCAATAGCCGTTTGCATTTCGACTTTTTCTTGATACAAATTACTTTCTTTAGTGATATCTTCAAAAGTAATTGTATGTTGTTCTTTATTGACGCTAAAGCGATAGGTATTTTCGTCAATCGTAAAAATATCTTGGTTTCGTTCTGCTAATTCTAAATAAGACGTCACTTGGCTAGCGGTTAACGTTAGCTGATTGTCTTTATTAAAAATAGAAGCAGCATAAGGATTAAGCCATTCTACCGCGCGTGTTTCCCCGTTATACGTAATAATTCCCACAGGTACTTCATTTACAACATAATCCAACGATTGTTCAGCAATGGAACTTGCTTCTTGAATCTTTTCTACGTTCGTAATTTCTACATCTCTAATCAACAGCCGAATAACCACTAAGAGAAAGATATCTAATGCGATAATTACCGCCAATAGCAGCCATTTATTTGTTAGTAAGAAATAGAGGAGAAATTCTACTAAGAGAAGACCCACAACAATTAAGAAACCGTTTTTTTGAATTCTCTTCTTTTGCATTTTTTTGCCTCCAATCTTTCTGCAGACCTTTGAGGCGACTTGTTCCAACGAGCATATTGCTCTGGTGATTCACTAGTTATTTCATCCCTTATTTTATCACAAAACACTTCATTCTGCGAACCTTGTTATGTTTCACGTGAAACACTAGTCAAGATAAAAAAGAACCAAAGAGCAAGCTCTTTGGTTCTGGAAATTGTCATAAAATTATTGTTCGTCACTAACGAATGGTAATAATCCCATGATACGTGCGCGTTTAATAGCAATCGTTAATTTACGTTGGTTTTTAGCGCCAGTACCTGTAACACGACGTGGTAAAATTTTGCCACGTTCTGAAATGAATCGTTTTAACAATTCAGTATCTTTATAGTCGATGTATTCGATGTGGTTTGCTGCGATGTAGTCGACTTTCCGACGTTTACGTCCGCCTCTTCTTTGTTGTGCCATTCTTGTTCCCTCCTATCAAATTCGTTTAGAATGGTAAATCATCATCTGAAATGTCGATAGATGAACCTGAGCCACCAAATGGATCAGAATCTTTATCGAAATCAGGCATACCGTTATTGTTTTGCGACTGAGAAGATGATGGATTGAAACTATTGTTGTTGTTATTAAATCCAGAACCGGCATTGTTATTACCAAAGCTACGATTTTGTGATTGATAACCATTTTCGTTGTTATTAAAGCTACCGCCGCCAGTTCCTCTTTGTTCTGAAGCAGAACGAGATTCTAACAATTGGAAGTTTTCACAAACCACTTCAGTTACGTAGACACGTTGACCTTGTTGGTTCTCGTAGTTACGAGTTTGAATTCTTCCGACAACACCTAATAATGTACCTTTACGGGCATAATTAGCCATTGTTTCTGCGGGTTTACGCCAAATCACACAGTTGATAAAGTCTGCTTCACGGTCACCATTTTGATTCGTAAAGTTACGGTTTACAGCAAGTGTAAAGGTCGCAACAGCTGAACCACTAGCGGTGTAACGTAAGTCAGGATCTTTTGTCAATCTTCCGACTAATACAACGTTATTAATCATTCAAAACATCTCCTTTCGTCAATAAATGTTTCATGTGAAACAAATTATGCTTCTACCTTCACGATCATATGACGGATAATATCGTCATTGATTTTTGCTAAACGATCAAACTCGTTGATTGCGCCAGCTGTTGATGGAGAAGTAACATTAACGATATGATAGATGCCTTCACGGAATCCGTTCATTTCATATGCTAAGCGGCGTTTTTCCCAATCTTTAGATTCGATAACTTCTGCTCCGTTATCTTTTAAGATTGTGTCGAAACGTTCTACTAAAGCAGTTTTTGCTTCTTCATCAATGTTCGGACGAATAATGTACATGATTTCGTACTTCGTATCTTGACTCATTGATTTTCACCTCCCTATGGACTTCAAGGCTCTTAGTTGGCTAAGAGCAAGGAGAACATACCTAAAAAGGTAGTTCACAATCTCTAATTATATGCTAATTGATGGACAAAAGCAAGAAATAGTTTTGAAAAGCCCCAATAAAAAAGTTTCGCCAACTGGCGAAACTTTTTTATGTTATTCTTCTGTTTCTGATGTTGTTTCGTTTTCTGTTGTTTCTACAACTTCAACGATTTCTTCTTCCACTTCTTCTGGTTCTACAACAGCCATTGTTACCACTTTGGCACCATCTTCCATTCTCATTAAACGAACCCCTAATGTTGCGCGTCCTGTTTGAGAAACAGAATCAACGTTAAAGCGGATAATGACGCCTTTGTTCGTAATCAATAAGATATCTTCATCACCATTGACCGTGGTTAAACCAGCTAATGGACCATTTTTCTCAGTGATATTTGCTGTCTTAATCCCTTTACCGCCACGTCCTTTAACTGGATATTCAGAAGCTTTTGTACGCTTACCGTAACCATTTTCAGTAATAACTAGGACTTCTTTGTTTTCATCCAGAATCGCTGCACCGACCACATAATCATTTTCGCGGAGACGGATTCCCCGAACACCTGATGCTGTCCGGCCCATATCACGTACAGTATTTTCATCAAATGTGACAGAGTATCCTGCATGTGTTCCGATAATCATCTTCTGATTGCCATTAGTCGTTACCACGTTAACTAACTCATCATCTTCTTTTAAGCTAATGGCGATTAATCCATTACTACGGATATTAGAAAAGGCTGTTACGGCTGTCCGTTTGACGGTTCCTTTTAAGGTTGTGAAGAACAAGTATTTACCTGCTTCCGCTTTGCCCTCAACAGAAATAATCGCTTGAATTTTTTCTGCAGAATCAATTCCCAGTAAGTTAATCACTGGAATTCCTTTTGCTGTTCTACCGTATTCAGGGATTTCGTAACCTTTTGCTCGGTAAACTTTCCCAGTGTTCGTAAAGAATAATAACGTGTCGTGTGTTGAACAAGAAACTAGGTTTTTCACGAAATCATCATCATGAACGCCCATGCCTTGGACACCACGTCCGCCACGGCGTTGCGCCCGGAATTCAGAGTTTGCCATCCGCTTAATGTAGCCGTTATTGGTTAATGTAATCACGACTTCTTCTTCTTCGATTAAATCTTCATCTTCAAGACTTAAGACTTCACCTACTAATAATTCTGTGCGTCGTGCATCACCAAATTTTGTGCGAACGTCATTTAACTCTGTTTTAATGATTTCAATGACGCGTTCTGGGCGGGCTAAAATGTCCTCTAAGTCCGCAATGAATTTCAATAGCTCTTGATATTCATTTTCAATTTTGTCGCGTTCTAAGCCTGTTAAACGGCGTAAACGCATATCTAAAATCGCTTGCGCTTGACGATCTGAAAATTCAAAGCGTTCAATTAACGTTGCTTTTGCTTCGTCATCTGATTGTGATCCACGGATAATGGCAATGATTTCATCGATATGATCTAAGGCAATTCGTAGACCTTCTAAAATATGCGCCCGTGCTTCTGCTTTGTTTTTGTCAAAAATCGTCCGGCGAGTAATGACTTCTTTTTGGTGCTCGACGTAGTTTTCTAAAATACGTTTCAAGCTTAAAATTTTTGGTACGCCTTTTTCGATGGCTAACATGTTAAAACCAAAAGATGTTTGTAAGGCAGTCATTTTGTACAAGTTGTTTAACACAACAGAGGCACTCACATCTCGACGAACATCGATGACGATCCGCATGCCTTCACGAGAAGATTCATCCCGCAAATCAGTAATTCCTTCAATTCGTTTATCTCTGTGTAATTCAGAAATTCGTTCGATTAATTTGGCTTTATTCACCATATAAGGCAATTCAGTTACTAAAATACGTTCTTTTCCATTCGGCATTTCAGTCAATTCAACTTTTGCACGAACAGTAATCGAACCTTTCCCTGTTTCATATGCTCGGCGAATCCCTGATTTCCCCATCACTAAACCGCCTGTTGGAAAATCTGGTCCAGGTAACACTTCCATCAATTCATTCGTCGTTACATCAGGATTGTCCATCAATAAACTTGTTGCATCAATCACTTCACTTAAATTATGTGGTGGAATATTTGTTGCCATCCCCACCGCAATCCCCGTTGTTCCGTTAACTAGTAAGTTTGGAAAACGAGCAGGTAAAACTACTGGTTCTTGTTCTGAATCATCATAGTTTCCTTGGAAATCGACTGTATTTTTGTTAATATCTCGTAGCATTTCTAAAGCAATTTTACTCATACGTGCTTCGGTATAACGCATAGCGGCAGCGCCGTCACCATCGACAGAACCGAAGTTTCCGTGGCCGTCAACTAACATAGCCCGATAACTAAAAGGTTGTGCCATCCGCACCATTGATTCGTAAATCGCACTGTCCCCATGGGGGTGATATTTACCCATAACATCCCCAACAATCCGGGCTGATTTTTTGTGTGGTTTATCAGGGGTTACCCCTAATTCGTTCATTCCATATAAGATTCGGCGATGAACAGGTTTTAAACCGTCACGAACGTCAGGTAACGCGCGGGCTACGATAACACTCATTGCGTAGTCAATGAAAGATTCTTTCATTTCGCTGGTCAGATTGACGTCTTGAATGTTTTCTTTAATTTCTTCACTCATGAATTTTTTCCCCTCTAAATATATGTTCTAGCGTCTCTTACAACGTTGCGACACATTAAATATCCAAGTTTTTCACGTAATGGGCATTTTCTTCGATAAACGCACGACGTGGTTCCACACGATCGCCCATTAGCATTTCAAAAATTTGGTCAGCTTCAATGGCATCATCGACACTCACTCGCGCCATTAATCGTTTTTCTGGGTCCATTGTTGTTTCCCAAAGTTGGTGATCATCCATTTCACCCAACCCTTTGTAACGTTGAACACTTGGTTTTGGTGAAGCAGGTAATTCTTCTAACACTTTTGCTAGTTCCTCTTCAGCATGTTTGCCCGGTTGAACGTAGGTGATGTTTTTCCCTTGTTTCACACCATATAGTGGTGGTTGGGCAATATACACATAACCAGCTTCAACAATTGGACGCATGAAGCGATAGAACAAGGTTAATAACAACGTTCGAATATGCGCACCATCGACATCGGCATCGGTCATAATCACTAGTTTGTGATAACGTGCTTTAGAAACATCGAAATCTTCGCCGAAGCCTGTTCCCATAGCTGTAAATAATGACCGAATTTCTTCATTGGCTAAAATTTTATCCATGCTGGCTTTCTCGACATTCAAGATTTTCCCACGAATTGGTAAAATGGCTTGGAATTCACGGCTACGGCCTTGTTTTGCTGAACCGCCGGCCGAGTCTCCTTCGACGATAAATAATTCGCATTTTTCCGGATCTTTACTTGAGCAATCAGCCAGCTTCCCTGGCAAGTTGCTAATTTCTAACGCGCCTTTACGACGGGTGACTTCACGGGCTCTTTTAGCGGCTAAACGAGCTTTTGAGGCCAACATACCTTTTTCGACAATTTGTTTGCCGACTGTTGGATTTTCCATTAAGAATTTTGTAAAGTATTCTGAGAATAAACGATCCGTAACGGTCCGTACTTCTGAGTTCCCTAATTTCGTTTTCGTTTGTCCTTCAAATTGAGGATCTGGATGTTTGATGGAAACCACTGCGGTTAAACCTTCACGAACATCTTCCCCAGTTAATTTTTCATCGTTTTCTTTCATCAATTTTTGTTTACGTGCATAGTCATTAATCACACGTGTTAAAGAAGTTTTAAAACCAGATTCATGCGTTCCGCCTTCATAAGTATGAATATTGTTGGCAAAACTTAAAATATTTGAGTGGTAGCCATCTGTATACTGCATTGACACTTCCACTGTAATATCTTGTTGCTCTCCTTCAATGAAGATTGGCTCTGGGAAAATAACGTCTTTATTGGCATTTAAATGCTCAACATAACTCTTAATCCCGCCTTCATAGTGATACTCTTTTTTATCTTCTTGTCCTTCACGACGGTCTTCAATTGAAATGTGTAAGCCTCGATTTAAAAAGGCTAATTCACGAACCCGTGTTGCTAATTTATCAAAATCATAAACGGTTGTTTCTGTAAAAATTTCAGGATCTGGAATAAAGTGAACAGTAGTTCCGTGACGATCCGTTTCTTCGATAACTTTTAGGTCATCAACAACCGCACCACGACGATATTCTTGGTAGTACACTTTGCCATCTTTATAAACACGAACATCTAAACTGGTCGATAAAGCATTAACAACAGAGGAACCAACACCGTGCAAGCCACCTGATACTTTATAGCCGCCACCGCCAAATTTCCCGCCGGCATGTAGCACTGTAAACACTGTTTCCACAGCTGGGCGACCTGTTTTAGCTTGAATCCCGACTGGAATTCCACGACCATCATCGATAACAGTAATACTATCGTCTGGTTCGATAATTACTTGAATTGATTTAGCAAATCCTGCTAAGGCTTCGTCGATAGAGTTGTCAACGATTTCCCATACTAAGTGGTGTAACCCTTCGCCACTAGTAGAACCTATGTACATACCAGGACGTTTCCGGACAGCTTCTAAGCCCTCCAAAACTTGAATCTGACTAGCGTCATATTCTTGCGCACGTTCTCTCATGTTTTTTTCTTCTTCTGTCATGTCGCTGAATTCCTTTCTATCTTGCCTTGTTGAACATAAAAAATATCTGGTTCAACTGTTAGCTTGTCTTTTATGTGATCTAAACTAGTTGTCGTTAAGAACGTTTGAACTTTGCCTTCAATCGTTTCTAACAAGTGAATTTGACGTTCATTATCTAATTCACTCATGACATCATCTAGTAATAACACAGGATATTCTCCTGTTTCTGAATGCATCAAATCAATCTCTGCCAATTTAATACTTAAAGCTGTCGTTCGCTGTTGACCTTGTGAGCCATACGTTTGAACATTTTGACCATTGACAATAAATAGCAAATCGTCACGATGAGGGCCTAAAAAAGTATTCGCTTTAAACAATTCACGCTTACGATTGTTCATTAATTGTTGGAGCAATTGATTTTGAAGTGCTTCTAAGGAAAGATCCGTGTTGTCAATTGGGATGCTTGATGCGTAGTCAATGGTGAGCGTTTCGCGTCCATGACTAATTTTTTGATGGAGTAAGTTTGCCCAGTGTTCTAATTTTTTAAGAAAACCTAACCGAGCGTATAGAACTTTCCCGCCAAATTCAGCTAGCTGCTCTGTCAAAATATCGAGATAAACAGTATCTGTTTGTTTCTTTTCAGCTAGTTGTTTTAGGTATTGGTTCCGTTGCTTTAAAACAGACTGATATTGGACAAGATCATAAAGATAAATAGGACTCACTTGTCCGAGTTCCATGTCAATAAATTTCCGGCGGACTTGCGGTGAGCCTTTCACCAAAGATAAATCTTCTGGGGCAAATAAAATAACATTCAGTTGCCCAATGTACGCACTGAGCCTTTTTTGCTCAATGTGGTTAACCTTGGTTTTACGTCCTTTGTTGGAAATTAAAATTTCCAACGGCACGGTGCCTGTCTTTTTTTCAACCACACCGCTAATTTTAGCTGCTGCTTGTTCCCAGCCAATTAATTCTTTTTCATTGCTGGTTCGATGACTTCGTGTCATTGCTAGAACATAAATGCTTTCTAACAAGTTGGTTTTTCCTTGGGCGTTTTCGCCTAAAAAAAGATTTAACGTTTTTGGAAAATCTAAGCTGACTGTTTCATAATTACGATAATGCTGAAGTGTCAGCTCATTCAGCCGCATCGTCGGACTCGTTTCCGTTTTTCACCATAAAAAAAGTACCTTCTTCAGGTATCTCAATCATCATGCCCGCATAAAGTTTCCGTCCGCGACGATTTTCCAACTCGCCATCAACAAACACGCTATTATCTGCCAAATACCATTTGGCTTGGCCGCCACTACCAATGACGTTGATTTCTTTAAGAAACTGACCAAGCGTTATATACTCAGTTGCTAAAACAAACGTTTTTTTCAATGTGCATCCCTCTTTTTTCTAATACGTTCTCATATATATTATACCCTTTTTCATAAGAGAAAACAAATTTATCTGTCTAATTTTCATTCTAAGCAATTTTAATTCTAAATGACCGAAAATATTATTAGGATAAAAAAAACTCTTAAAAAGCATTTTAAAACGGAAATTGATATTTTCTTGAGAAAAAAGGGACCTGATTTGGCAGAAATGACGAGTAGCGTTTAACTAAAAAACAATTAGGGGTAACTCAAAGACAAACGAAGAGGGCGCGCAATGAAGAAAAGTAGCTTGTAGAGGTCTGAGCGTCGTTTTAAGCAACGTAAACTTCTTTCACTAGGAAATGTTCATAAAAAAATGAACAGCCCTTAAACGAAAAATTAAAGGGCTTTTTTCTTTATCCACGAAAAAAAAGGCAGAATTTATTCGTCAAACGATAGTTCAAATATTCACAATCATATTAGCGTAAAAGCTATTCTAGTTATAAAAAGCTTATCTAGCAGCGTTTATCGGCTTTAAACAGACGACAAAAAAGAACCTTCGGCGATCATATTGATTTTCCGAAGGTCTTTTTTAAACATGATTAATTTGTACGAACCGGTGTAATTAGTTGAATGAAATCTAGTTCTGTTTCGGTTGGCTCCAATGTAAACGGACGAATTGGAGAAAGGAATTTCACGGTAATATTCATATCGCCAAACGCTCGCAACGCATCTTTCATATAATCTGGGTTGAAAGAAATATCCAACGCTTCACCAGAAACATTTTCATAGTTTAAAGCTTCTTCGACTTTTCCAATTTCAGGTGAATTTCCATATAAAACAACAGAATCTGGTGAAATTGAAAGGCGAACAATATTGTTACGTCCTTCATGAGAAAGTAAAGAGGCACGTTCGATTGCTGAAAGCAATTCTGGTACATAAAATTCAATTTGCGTGTTATGGCTAGTTGGAATTAAACGGTTGGTATCAGGATAATTTCCTTCTAACAAACGAGAATAGAAGTACATTGTTTCTGTTTTAAATAGCACTTGGTTTTCCATAATGCTGATTTCAACCATTTCTTCTTCATTGGTTAATGAACGAGAAAGTTCAGTTAAACTTTTTCCTGGAATTACAATGTTAAAGTCTTCTACTGCTTGTTCTGTCGGGATCACACGTTGACTTAAACGATGTGAATCTGTCGCAACGGCAAGTAATTTTTGATTTTCTAAAATAAAGTGAACCCCAGTTAAAATTGGACGACTTTCGTGCATCGATACAGCAAAACCTGTTTCACTAATAATTTTTGTCAATAAATGAACAGGTAATTTCATTTGGTTTTGAGTATCAATTACTGGTAAGTGCGGATAATTATCCGCATCTAATCCATTAACCGTAAAATCAGCTTTTCCTGAAGTAATTGCAACTTGATTGTTATCTAGAACTTCCATTGTGAACATATCTTCTGGTAATTTACGAATAATTTCGCCAAAGAAACGAGATTGTAAAACGATGCTACCTGTGCGTTCAATGGTCATTTGAGCTTTTTCATCGTCTTTACTTAAAAAACTTTCAATTGAAATATCCGCGTTACTCCCAGTAAGTGATAAGCCATCTTCTGATAACACAATTTTAACACCTGTTAAGATTGGAATCGTTGTTTTAGAAGAAATTGCTCGTTGAACAGTTTGTAATTCTTGTAAAAAGACACTTCGTTTGACCGTTAATTTCATAATGTAAACTCCTTTTTAAGTATTTTCAATACGTTCTAATTTTGTACGCCACTGTTTTGTATATTATATATAAATAAATAATAAAAGTAATAGGGCATGTTGATTCTGTGGAAAAGTCAAAAGAGCATTGATTTTACTAAGTTATCCACTTGTGTATAAGTTGTGGATAACTTTGTTCTTTTTTGTTTAGTTTTCCACATCCTAAGAGTTCAATAAATTTTTAATTTCACTGACTTCTTTTTGAATCGCTGGATCTTTTTCCAATAATTGCTGAATCTTTTCGTGCGCATGAATCACCGTTGTATGATCTTTGCCGCCAAATTCGGCACCAATTTTTGGCAAGGAATTGTCGGTCATTTCTCTAGCAAGATACATTGAGATTTGACGAGGAACCACAATTGTTTTCACCCGTTTTTTCCCTTTTAAATCTTTAAGAGGCACATGATAATATTTGGATACTTCTTCTTGAATTTGTAAAATGGACAATTGATTTTTACTACCAACTGATTTTAGAGATTTCAAGGCGTCCGCCGCTAAACTAGTGGTAATATCTTCTCCATTAATAGTTGCAAAGGCTTGAACACGGACCAAAGCACCCTCTAATTCACGGATGTTGGAATCAATTTGACCAGCGATATAACTTAGTGTATCATCCGGAATTTCTAAACGCTCGGCATCTGCTTTTTTGCGCAAAATTGCAATCCGTGTTTCTAAATCAGGCGGGGTGATATCGACAGACAAACCCCAAGCAAAGCGAGAAACTAATCGTTCAGGTAATTTTGGAATATCATTCGGCGGGCGATCACTTGTTAAAACAATTTGTTTATTTTCATTGTAAAGATCGTTGAAGGTATGGAAAAATTCTTCCAATGTTGCTTCTTTTTCCGCCAAAAATTGAATATCATCGACTAATAATAAGTCAACATTGCGATATTCTTTCCGAAATTGTTCGGATGTCTTTGTTTGAATTGAGTTGATAAATTCATTCGTAAACGTTTCGCTACTAACATATTTGACTTTGGCATCTGGTTGATTCACTAACATTTGATGACCAATAGCATGCATCAAATGGGTTTTCCCTAACCCTACACCACCATAGAAGAAAAGGGGATTGTAAATCGAACCTGGATCCTCGGCAACAACAAGCGCTGCAGCGTGCGCCATTTGGTTTCCTTTACCAATAACGAAGGTGTCGAAAGTGTACTTAGGATTAAGCATCGCTTTTTTACTTTGTTCACTAAAAACAACTTCTTCTTCGGCAGGTTCTTCGAGTTCTTGTGCCAGTGCTGCGTCTTTTTCATCGGCAACAACAAAATGGGGCATCACTTCTGCACCGGTCAATTTAAATCCAGTTTCGACAATTTTTGCCGAAAGATTTTTTTCCCAGTAATCACGATGAACTGCAGAAGGGACTTCTAGCCACAATTGATTGTTGTCTAATTTCAAAGGGCGTGTGGTTTTAATCCAAGCATCAAAACTTGGCGCCGACAAAATCGCTTGATAGGCTTCTTCAAGGCTATGCCAAAAACTTTCCACGTCGGTCATACAGTGACCTCCTATATGTTTAAATTTTGGTTATCTAAAAAATGTGGATAACTTAAAAGAATGAGCATAGTCGATTTTAGCATTTTTTTAAAACTTTTTCCACAAGCAATTGTTCAATGTGGAAAAAAAGTACACAAGGGTGAAAAAAGTTTTCCACAGGGTGTCGACACTTGCGGAAGAAAGTGGTTGTTGAATAAGTTATCCACAAAAAGTTGAGAATAATTAAGCTTGACACAATCATGTTTCAAGAACTTATCAACAGCTAAAAAAATACCTGTGCAAAACTTTTTAACAGGCTGTTTTTTTGTGTAAAACTAGTGGAAAAATGGCTGTGAACAGAAAAAAATGTGGAAAACTATCCACAAGCTACTCACAGGAAAATTTAATTTGTGGATAATTGAAACGAATCTTTCTCAGGAAATATTTCTTAAATTTTATTGACAAAAGACCCTATTACTCGTTATACTATCAAAGTATGTCTATATATTGATGGATAGTTACAATTTCAGGAGGTGTAATTGCATGAAAAGAACGTATCAACCAAACAAACGTAAACGCCAAAAAGTTCACGGATTCCGTAAACGTATGAGCACTAAAAATGGCCGTCGCGTATTAGCAAGCCGTCGTCGTAAAGGTAGAAAAGTTATTTCTGCTTAATGATGGTCTGGTCTTTTAAACAGTCAATTTCTAAGAACCCTTAGTTATCTCCATAATTTTTTGGAAGATGTGAAGATAACTAAGGGTTCTTTTTCTGTTTTCAATAAAAGAAAGCAGGATTCTATAGAAAAGGCTACTAAAAAAGAGCGGAAATATGCTATTATTATTAAGAAGTAAAAAAATATAGAAACAAAGGGATGCCGATGAAAAAGTCCTACCGTGTCAAGAAAGAAAAAGAATTTCAACAGGTGTTTAATAAAAAACAATCTTGTGCAAATCGTCGTTTCGTGGTGTACGTTTTAGAGAAACCACAACAAGCCCATTTTCGAGTGGGGATTTCTGTTGGGAAGAAAATTGGAAACGCGGTCACAAGGAATGCTGTGAAGCGGAAAATCCGCGCGAGTTTATTTCAATTAAAAGACCGTATCTCTCCAGAAATTGATTTTATCGTGATTGCACGTCCAGGATTGGAAAAGTTATCGTCTGAAGAAGTGAAAGCTAATTTAACACATGTGTTAAATTTAGCTAAAATATTAGATGTAAGAGAGGGAATTGAGTAGTGAAGAAGTATAAGCGCTTATTATTAATGGCTGGGTTAGTGACCTTAGTCTTTGTTTTATCCGCCTGCGGAACCGCGCCCGTAAGTGAAAGTAGTACAGGAATTTGGGATCGATACATTGTTTATTATTTTGCCCAAGCGATTAAGTTCCTATCATTAGGCGGCAGTGTCGGAATTGGGATTATCCTATTTACGTTAGTCATCCGGATTATTTTATTGCCGTTGATGCATTTCCAAACGAAGAGTATGCGTAAAACACAAGAGTTGCAACCGCAATTAAAGGCCTTGCAACAAAAATATTCTTCAAAAGATCCTGAAACACAACGCTTATTCCGAGAAGAACAGCAACGTTTGTATGCAGAGAATAATGTGAATCCTTACATTGGCTGTTTACCATTGTTGGTTCAACTACCAATCATGATGGCTTTGTATCAAGCCATTTCACGCGTGCCTGAGTTAAAAGAAGGAACGTTCTTGTGGTTAAGCCTCGATAAGCCGGATCCGTATTTAATTTTACCGATTTTAGCGGCTGTCTTTACGTTTGCTAGTACGTATCTTTCAAGTATGAGCCAACTAGAAACAAATGCCTCACTGAAAATTATGAATTACGTTATGCCAGCGATGATCTTCTTTATGGGGATTTCATTAGCCAGCAGTTTATCTCTTTACTGGGTGGTCTCAAATGCCTTCCAAACAGGGCAAACATTGTTATTAAACAATCCATTCAAAATCCGTAAAGAGCGGGAGGAAGCAGCACGTCAAGCCAAAGCACGGGAGCGAGCGCTTGAACGAGCAAAAAGTCCTAAGAAAAAAGGGAAGAAAAAATAAAGGAGGTCGTTCAGATGCCGATTTATGAAGGAAATACAATCGAAGAAGCAACGCAGAAAGGCTTACAAGCACTTGGTTTAACCAAAGAGGATGTTACAATTGATGTGTTAGACGAAGGAAAAAAAGGATTTTTAGGTCTAGGAAAAAAACTTGCCCAAATTTCAATGGAACCAACGATTAGTGAGCAAGTCACAGAAGCGGTCGAAGAAACAGTGGAAGATATTGTTGTTGCCGATGAAGCAACAGCAGTGGAAGAAGCAGTTGAGGAATTAACCGAAGCAATTCCTAGTCTCTCAGAGGAATCAACACATTCTTTAGAAAATCTGGAAGATGAAGCTGCTATTACTGAATTAGCGATGTATTTAACGAATATTTCAAATGAACTGAACGCCCCTGCCATGGTTCGCATAGCGCGCGAGAATGGCAATATTATCTTCCATTTAGAAACAGAAAAACAAGGTATCTTAATTGGAAAACACGGAAAAGTGTTAAATGCGTTACAGTATTTAGCGCAAGTCTTTATTCACCGCATTGCAAGCAATAAGCTATCGATTGTTGTGAATGTCGGAAATTATCGTGAAAAACGTCATGAAATTTTGGAACGTTTAGCGAAACGCACCGCGGAAAAAGCCAAACGCACTGGGCGGCCAGTCTTCTTGGAACCAATGCCGGCTTTTGAAAGAAAACAAATTCATCACACGCTAAGTAAAGATGAGCAAATCAAAACCCATTCTGAAGGGGATGAACCTTATCGGTATTTAGTGGTTGAACCAGTTAAGAAGTATTTTTAAACAGAGGTCGGGACGGAACCGTTTAGCTCCGAGAAATAAGAAGGAATTTCCGAAAATTGCTTTTTAATTTTTGGAGACCAAGTAGGTATTGTTCATCATCGAATCACTACGTTCTTCGTGATTCTCAACAATTTCGGCTTATTTCCGAAGGACCTTCAACTCTTAGAGCTTTAGCTCTTAGAAGTTGTTGAGATCGGAGCAACGCGTAGTGTTGGTTCTGTTCCCGCCGTTTATCAGGCTCTTTCCCAGTTAAATGATTTTTTAGCCGTCTCCGTTTCTTTTTTTATGTTATGATAATCAGTAATTACTCCAGTAGTAAATTCAAATGAAAAAGTTTTGTAAAGAGACGTAGGGGGAGCAACAGGTATGCGTACGGAGAAAATACTGGTTGTAGATGATGATGCAGCAGTTCGTCGCTTGATTTGGAAAGCATTACAATCAACAGGTATTCTTATTTACCAAAGTGAATCAATTGAAAAAACAAAAGATATTGTGTCCAGAGTTACCTTTGATTTGTTCATTTTAGATGATAACTTGGAACATGACAGCGATGGTTACTACTTAGTCCAAATGATTAGAGAGAAATATCCACTAGTGCCAATTATCTTTTTTAGTAGCAAAAAAGAAGAAGAGGATATCATTGCAGCCTTGGAAATGGGCGTGGATAGTTATATAACGAAACCTTTTTCCTTGAATGTTTTTAAGGCTCAGGTGATTGCTTCGTTGAATCGAGCTCGAATGATTCGAAAACAATTGAATGTTTATAAAAAAGAAGAGCTACAGGTAGGTGATTTCCGTTTTGATTATGGTCGTTATCAACTATTTAAAAAGGATTTACCTATTTCATTGTCTTCGAAAGAAGTTCAATTAATTCAATTTTTTCTGGAGAATCCCGAGCAAGTATTCTCTAAAGAACAAATTTACAGCAGTGTTTGGGGTACCGGGGATGTCGATGCGAATACGATTATGGCTTTTATTAATCGTTTACGAAGTAAATTAGAAGAAAACCCGAAAGAACCTTGTTACCTTCGGACCGTTTGGGGCATTGGTTATACCTTTACGCCAGATGGTTGCGTACAAAAAAAATGAAAAAAGGCCCGCAGTTGCACGAGCGACTGCGGGTCTTTTTTGATTATTCAATTTGTCGACGTTCCATTTCTTTCAAAATAAATTGAAGCGAACGATTTAGATGTTCATGGGTTAAAAGTGTGATCTGGTCAATATTCTTTGTTTTCATTCCGCGGAAAATTAACCAATGTTCTTCTAGGGCAATACTACGACGTTCTGAGGCACGAATCGCAATATCTCTGAAATAGATTAAGTAAGCATGGAGATCAGTCACAATTTTTTTTAAACGTAGCATCTGACTCTTAGTATAAATAAAGGAATTAAAATCTGAAAAGTTCTGTAGTAAGTCATCTACTTGGTTATTTTTATTGTATTGTTCTCCTTCGAGAAGTAAGGCTTCCAATTCATCAAAATCTTCTGGTGTCATGAGTTCCATGGCTTTAATGGTTGCTAAAGTGTCCAAAGATTTACGAATATCATAAATTTCATAAGCATCTTTCATACTAATCCCTTTAACCACGATACCCACCATAGGTATATGTTCCACCAATTGTTCTTTGACCAATTCTTGTAAAGCAAAGCGAATGGGCGTCCGACTAATGTTTAATTGCTCGGAAAATTCTTTTTCGTTAATCCGTTCACCTGCAGGAATATCCCCTAAAATAATGGTTTTTTTAAAGGCTTCATAGGTACAAATTTTTAGAGGTTTACTGCTGGTTAAATCTAAGTTCCGTTTTACTGCTTCAACCGTTGGATTCATATGAGGCACCTCCCTATAGGTTATTTTTATAGATAATAAATATAATATTAAAAATGAAAATATAACGCAAGAAAAGACAAAATGAAAAGAAAACCGAGGAGAAAAGGCACTCCTACGGTTTCAGCGACGACGTTTAATTTTGTGGAATAAATAAAGGCATGTGACCTAAAGCAACAATTGTAACAACGAAAATAACGAAAATTCCTAAGGCATATTTTGCTGATTCTTTTTGCCATTGGCCCATATCTAAACCAGTTAAACGTAATAGCAAGTAAATAAATGCCACTAATGGACTTAATAAGTGGAACGCTTGCCCCATTAAGGAAGCTAAAGCCATAGACATATTGTCAAATCCATAAGAACGTCCAGCTTCTGCTAGGACTGGTAAGACACCGAAATAGAAACCATCGTTTGAAATAAAGAATGTTCCTGGTGCTGAAATGAACGCAATCACTAAGCCCCAAGCGCCGGCTAATTGTTTTGGAATAATATTAACAAAGCTATTTGCTAAGGCATTGGCCATACCAGAACCTTGGAATAAGCCCATGAAGACGCCAGCAGCAAAAACTAAGATAACTACTTGCACAGCATCACCAGCATTTGCACTGATACGGCTGCTTTGATCTTTTAATTTTGGATAGTTGATCATTAAAGCGATACAAGTACCAACTAGGAATAATAATAACGGTGGCATTTCAATCCACGAAGGCAAACCTAATTGACCAACGAATGAACTTAGGACTAACCAACCGATTAAGACAATCGTTAAAATACCATTGAATGCAAAATTCTTTGGACGACGAATTTCTAATAACTCAGGATCGTTAACAATAGTCATTTCTTCCAATTCTTTATCAGTAAGCGTTGTCACGCCTAAGCGAGCACGTTCTTTTTTCCCCATGCGATAAGCAACAAAGAAGATAACATACAATACAGATAAAATCATACCAGGTGCTAAATAAGAAAGAATATCGGCATCAACTTCTAGTACGGCCATGGCACGAGCTGTTGGACCGCCCCAAGGTAATAAGTTCATAATGGTGTTTTGTAAGATAACAAGCACACCTAAATTCATCAATTTCATATTAAGTTTTTTGTAGATGGGAATAAACGCAGAACAGCAAATCAAGGTCGTAGTTGTTCCATCTCCGTTTAAGGAAACAGCAGCAGCAACTACCGCAGTAGCCATCAAGACTTTCATTGGATCGCCTTTAGCAAAGTAAATCATTTTTTTAGTGATTGGGTCAAACAAACCAGCATCCAACATAATAGAGAAGTAAAGAATGGCAAATAATAACATAATACCAGTTTTTGAAGTAGTTGAAATCCCATCTAAGACGAAATTTCCAATGTTGACTTCAGGGACAACACCGTCAGCACCAGGTGGCGGACTCGCTACTCCAGTTGCAATTGCAATCAAAGTAAAAATAAGAGGAATAATTACTAAAGATGTAAACGGTGACAATTTCTTTTTCATGATTACATACATAAAGATGATAATCATACCATAAGCTAAAATAGTGAGTAACATGTTTTTCTTCCTTTCTTTTTTTAGAACTTTTTTGTAAGCGTTAACAACCGGTGTTAATAAAAAAGAATAGCCATGAGAAATGTTTCACAGTATTCTGGTTTACAACAAAAAATATTTTTTGTGTTTGTCTATAGTGTGAGAATATACAAACTTTCGCAGAGAATAAATAGCCTAAAACAAAAAGAACATCAAAAAAACAATTCAACAATCAAATTCTTATTAATAACTTAATATAATATTAATAGAATCTTAACGGCTGATAAATGCTTATATACCAATGTTTACAGAGTTTTTTTCACAAAATAAACAATAAAAGAACAATCTGAGCTAGTGTTTTCACTAGGTTTTTTAACGGTTTTTTCTATAATGAACGTATACCAAGAATTAGTGAAAGGAGAGACAATATGGGCCTATTTAAGTCCTTATTCAAGAAAGAGCAACACACGCAGGATACCGAGATTAATGAAAGCGTTATCCAACGTGAAGCGGATAACTTGGAAAAGCGATGGATAGATATACCAGCATATATTCCTGCTGAGCCAAAAGAATATCAATTGGTAAGTATTGTGGCCACTGCCATCGCAGCAGGAGAGTTTCCAGAAAGTCGTTTTGTTATCAAAAAAATCGCAAAACGAAATCCAGAAGCAAAAGAAGTTGCCATTATTGCAGCCAGTATAGCTGCAGAGCTTTCAGAAGAGTCTCAGCTAGTTGTCAAAAGAATTTCAAAACAAAACCTTGAGGAGGATCATTATGTTACGCAAATTTAAAATTTCAATTGATGGGAAAGAATATTTAGTCGAGATGGAAGAAATCGGTGGCGTCCCACAACCAGCACCTGTTGCGCCACAACCAACAGCGCCAGTTGCTACGACAGAAACACCAGCCCCTGCTGTTGAAGAAGCCCCAGCGCCTGCAGCACAGCCAACCGCCCCAGCAGGAGCAGATGCAATGCCTGCGCCAATGCCAGGAACTGTGTTAAAAGTATTAGTCAATGTTGGTGATACGGTGTCTGAGAACCAACCATTGTTAATTTTAGAAGCAATGAAGATGGAAAATGAAATCGTTGCAGGAAAAGCAGGTACGGTAACAGGAATTCATGTTACCCAAGGCCAAATTGTGAATCCAGGGGAACCATTAATAACAATTAACTAGAATTAATTTAAGAAGAGGAAGTGATTTGTGTGGAGACACTGATTCAAGGTGTTATAGGAATGGGCCAAGAACCAGGACGCATTGTGATGATGCTGATTGGTGGACTATTAATGTATTTAGGAATAAAAAAAGAATATGAACCAACACTTTTAGTGCCGATGGGTTTAGGAACGATTTTAGTGAACTTTCCTAATTCCGGCGTATTGAGCGCTGGCGGCGAGCCAGGTCCGTTTAATGTTCTTTTTGATTTTGGAATAAAAACAGAGTTATTCCCGTTATTATTATTTATTGGGATTGGGGCAATGATTGATTTCGGGCCATTGTTACAAAATCCGTTTATGTTGATGTTTGGTGCCGCTGCACAGTTTGGGATTTTCTTTACAGTTATTATGGCTGTTTTATTAGGTTTTGATTTAAACGATGCTGCTTCGATTGGGATTATTGGTGCCGCTGATGGTCCAACGTCTATTTTCGTAGCAAATACCTTACATTCAAAATACATGGGGGCCATAATGGTTGCCGCTTACTCCTACATGGCGTTAGTTCCGATTATTCAACCAGTAGCGATTAAAGCAGTGACGACGAAAGCTGAACGTCGTATCCGTATGACTTATCGGGCCGGTGAAGTTTCTCAAACAGCGAAAATTCTTTTCCCGGTTGTTATTACGATTGTCGCAGGGTTAATTGCGCCGGTGTCATTACCATTAGTTGGTTTCTTAATGTTTGGGAACTTATTAAGAGAATGTGGCGTTTTGGATCGTTTATCCATTACAGCTCAAAATGAATTGGTAAATATTATTAGTATCTTGCTAGGACTATCTATTTCCGTTAGCATGAACTATGCAGAGTTCTTAAAAGTCGATACATTGATGGTTATTGGCTTAGGGTTAGTCGCCTTTATTATGGACTCAGTCGGCGGCGTGCTTTTTGCTAAATTCTTGAATTTATTTAGAAAAGAAAAAATCAATCCCATGATTGGTGCTGCGGGTATTTCCGCTTTCCCAATGTCTAGTCGGGTCATTCAAAAAATGGCTACAGATGAAGACCCACAAAACTTTATTTTAATGCATGCTGCTGGTGCCAACGTTTCAGGACAAATCGCTTCTGTAATTGCTGGTGGCTTACTATTAGCCTTTTTAACATAGGACGGAAAGGAGAACGAATACATGTCTGTTAACATGGAAGATTTAAAAATTGCTTTTGAACTGTTAGGTTTTGGTTGGGGCGGCGTTTTCGTTGTTTTATTTATCATTTATCTAGCATCTAAATTACTAACAAAATTATTTCCAATTAAAAAATAAAGGAGGTTATTGCTGTGAGCAGCGTATATACAATGAAAAGAATCTGGTTGCAAAAAGATAAAAAAGCTTATCAAGCTTGGCGCGAATTAATGGAAAAAGCCGAATTGCAAACGACAGAAGCACTTGATTACACCGTTGGCATATATGATGACACAGCATTAATCGCCTCTGGCTCGCTTTCAGGCAAAACGATTAAGTGCGTGGCCGTTTGTAAAAAATATCAATCTGAAAATTTGTTAACCCAATTGGTGGTTCATCTACTTGAAAAACTGAGAGAAGAAAACCAATTACACAGTTTTTTGTATACAAAACCAAAAAATGAACAAATTTTTCAGTCGCTAGGCTTTCAAAAAGTGGTTGCGAACCAAGAGGTGCTATTTATGGAGCAAGGCAAACCAGATTTTGCCGATTATCTTGGTTACCTGACACAGCATAAAAAAGCAGGGCCAGCCAGTAGCATTGTCATGAATGCAAATCCTTTTACGAAAGGCCATCAGTACTTAGTCGAAAAAGTAGCCAAAGAAAGTCCACACGTTTATGTGTTTGTTTTATCTGAAGATAAATCGCTATTTTCAAAAGAAGCACGTTTCGCAATGGTGCAAAAAGGGGTCGCCCATTTACCCAATGTGACAGTCCTATCTACAGAAGATTACTTAGTTTCGTCTGCGACTTTTCCTACCTATTTTTTGAAAGAAAAAGCGCCATTAGAGGTAGCTGCAATTCAAGCAACGCTTGATGCAACGTTATTTAAAGAAAGAATTGCGCCAATACTCGAAATTCAGCAACGTTATGTGGGAGAAGAGCCTTATTCAGAAGTGACCGCTGTCTACAATCAAGCAATGCAACAAGTTTTCGGACAAACGATAACGCTAACCATTGTCCCGCGATTAGCGAGTGATGGAGAGCTGATTAGTGCGACGAAAGTTCGCAAAGCGATGGCTGAAGGCGACAAAGAGACACTCAAGAAGTTTTTACCAGCAACAAGTTATCAATACTTAGTAGAACACAAGAAACTAATGAGGTGAAGAAAGTGAAGATTATCAAAAATGCTACTGCAGGGACAGTAGAATCAAGTGATATTATGATTACCATCCAACCCATTGAATCAACAGAAAATACCATTGAATTAGAAAGTAGTGTCGAAAAACAATTTGGCAATCAAATTCGTCAGGTGATTACGACAACTTTGGAACATTTAGATGTCCAAGGCGTTGCGGTCAAGGCGATTGATAAAGGGGCATTAGATTGTACAATCAAAGCTCGGATGATTACAGTTTTACATCGAGGCGCTGAAAAAGAAACGTATGATTGGAAGGAGTTGGACTCATGGAACGTTTAAGAAGAACAATGATGTTTGTCCCTGGAGCGAACGCAGCAATGCTAAGAGATGCACCTTTGTATGGGGCAGATTCAATCATGTTTGATTTAGAAGATGCAGTTTCATTAAAAGAAAAAGACTCTGCCCGTGTTTTAGTCCATTCTGCTTTGAAAACTTTCGATTATGGCAATATTGAAATTGTTGTTCGGATCAATGCTTTAGATGCCGGTGGCGCAGAAGATATTGAAGCAATGGTCTTAGCTGGTGTCGATGTGATTCGTTTACCAAAAACAGAAACAGCCCAAGATATCATTGATGTCGAGGCAGTCATTACAGAAGTAGAACAGCAAAATGACATTCCCGTAGGAACAACGAAAATGATGGCTGCTATCGAATCGGCTGAAGGTGTTCTAAATGCGCTCGCGATTGCCAAAAGTTCAACTCGCTTGATTGGCATCGCGTTAGGCGCCGAAGACTATGTTACCAATATGAAAACACGGCGCCATCCAGATGGCCAAGAACTATTCTTTGCTCGTAGCATGATTTTACATGCCGCTCGAGCAGCTGGGATTGCAGCTATTGATACGGTCTATTCAGATGTAGACAATACGGAAGGCTTTGAAGCCGAAGTTCGTTTGATTAAACAGCTAGGTTTCGATGGGAAATCGGTGATTAACCCTCGTCAAATCCCATTAGTTAATACTATTTATGCGCCAACAGAAAAAGAAATCCAGAATGCTAAGGAAGTAATCTGGGGCATTCGGGAAGCCGAAGCAAAAGGTTCCGGTGTTATCTCCGTAAATGGAAAAATGGTTGATAAACCAATTGTTGAACGAGCTGAACGGGTCATTGCGTTAGCATTGGCGGCTAAATTAATTACCGAGGAGGAAATATAGACATGGTAGTAAATAAAGTAGGCAAAGACATTCCTCAATCTTATGCAGAGCAATATGGCATTTATGAAGGAGAATTAGCACACATTGATGCTTATCAAGAAGCGAGCCGAGCAATTAAACCAGTGAAACCTCGGGAGACAAAACTTTTAGGAAGTATTCGTGAAGCAATTGAAAAAACAGGGTTGAAAGATGGCATGACCATCTCTTTCCATCACCATTTCCGTGAAGGAGACTATGTGATGAATTTAGTTTTAGCCGAGATTGCCGCCATGGGGCTGAAAAACATTTCGATTGCACCTAGTTCAATTGCAAATGTTCATGAACCTTTGATCGAACACATTAAAAATGGAGTAGTCACCAACATTACTTCTTCAGGTTTGAGAGATAAAGTAGGCGCCGCTATTTCAGCAGGTATCATGGAAAATCCTGTGGTGATTCGTTCACATGGTGGCCGGGCACGGGCAGTAGCAGCAGGCGATATCCATATTGATGTAGCTTTCTTAGGTGCACCAAGTTCAGACGCTTATGGAAATGCGAATGGAACCAAAGGAAAAGCTACCTGTGGTTCTCTTGGATATGCGATGGTCGATGCAAAATATGCGGATCAAGTGGTCATCATTACTGACACATTAGTACCATATCCTAATACCCCTATCAGTATTCCACAAACAGATGTTGATTATGTGGTAGAAATTGATGCAATTGGTGATCCAGATGGAATTGCCAAAGGCGCAACACGTTTTACAAAGAATCCTAAAGAATTATTGATTGCTGAATATGCCGCAAAAATAATTACACATTCTCCTTACTACAAAGAAGGCTTCTCATTCCAAACAGGAACAGGTGGCTCTTCACTAGCAGTTACGCGGTTCATGAGAGAACAAATGCTTAAAGATGGCATTAAAGCAAGTTTCGCTTTAGGCGGAATTACGAATGCAATGGTGGAACTTTTGGAAGAAGGCTTAGTAGAAAAAATTATTGACGTCCAAGACTTTGATCATCCATCAGCTATTTCTTTAGGGGAAAATGCCAATCATTATGAAATTGATGCCAATATGTATGCTTCACCGCTTAGCAAAGGGGCGGTTATTAATCAATTAGACACAGCTATTTTATCTGCTTTAGAAGTGGACACAGATTTTAATGTAAATGTCATTACTGGTTCAGATGGTGTCATCCGTGGTGCTTCTGGCGGACATTCCGATACAAGTATGGCTTGTAAAATGAGTCTAGTGATTGCACCACTTGTTCGTGGACGGATCCCAACAATCGTTGAGCAAGTAAATACAGTCGTTACACCAGGTACGAGTGTCGATGTCGTAGTAACAGAAGTCGGCATTGCAATCAATCCAAAAAGAACAGACTTAATTGATTGTTTTAAAACCTTAGATGTTCCTCAGTTTACGTTAGAAGAGTTGAAAGACAAAGCCTACAACATTGTTGGCACCCCGGAACCAATTAAATATGGAGACAAAGTTGTTGCGTTAATTGAATACCGAGATGGTAGTCTAATTGATGTGGTACGCAATGTTTAATGGGGAAAAAGTAACACTTTTAGAGATGTTGGATGCTCGCGAACAAAGAGCTGCCACACAGAAGGAGTTGTTAGAAACAGCACCAGAAGCTAGTCTCTTATCTGCCACAATGAATATTCCTGGAGAAGTGAAAAATTCGCCCACCTTAACGGCTGTTTTTTTAGAAGTAATTGACGAAGTCGAGCAACAATTGCTGGATCAAGTACCGATTGTTAATTTTTACCGGAATGAAAAGACAGGTCCTGAATATTATTTGGCGGTTTCGTTAGCCCCGCAAGAGTTAAAACAAAGAATGGTCAAAATTGAAGAAACACATCCTTATGGTCGTTTAGTGGACCTAGATGTTTTATGGGGAAATGAGGAACTAAAAAGCCTTCATCGAGGAGATTTAGGCTTGCCACCACGGCGCTGTTTTATGTGCCAAGAAGAGGCGAAAGTCTGTGGACGAAATCGACGTCACAGTCTTGAAGCAATGCAAGAAAAAATAACAGAAATAATTTTGACACGAAAGGAGCAGCCAAGTGAGTAAAAAAATTCGTTTTACAGAAACGGTGCTACGGGATGGACAACAAAGTTTAATTGCAACACGGATGCCAACCTCAGATATGCTGCCGATTATTAAAACAATGGACGAGGCAGGATTTCATGCATTAGAAATGTGGGGCGGGGCAACGTTTGATTCCTGTGTCCGCTATTTAAACGAGGATCCTTGGGAACGTCTTCGCCAAATTCGCAAAGAAGTTAAAAATACCAAACTTCAAATGTTATTACGAGGACAAAATTTACTAGGATATCGTCATTACGCTGATGATGTGGTGCGGGCCTTTGTCGAAAAATCAGTTGAAAATGGGATTGATATTATTCGTATTTTCGATGCCTTGAATGATGTCCGTAATTTACAAACAGCAATTCAAACAACAAAAGAAGCTGGCGGACACTGTCAAGCAGCGATTTCTTATACCACGAGTGAAATTCATACCATCGATTACTTTGTAAAATTAGCCAAAGAATTAAGTCAAACAGGAGCGGATTCCATTTGTATTAAGGACATGGCAGGCGTTTTGACGCCACAAACGGGTTTTGAATTAGTGAGCAAAATGAAAGATGCCATTGATTTACCTTTAGAGGTGCATACGCATGCGACTAGTGGTATTTCTGAGATGACCTATTTAAAAGTTGCTGAAGCAGGTGCGGATATCATCGATACAGCTATCTCTTCTTTCGCTGGCGGTACGAGTCAACCAGCCACAGAATCTGTAGCCATTGCGTTAGAAGATTTAGGCTTTGAAACAGGTTTAAATATGGAAAAAGTAACAGAGATTGCTGACTATTTCAATCCGATTCGTGATCGCTTTAGAAGTGAAGGCATTTTAAACCCTAAAGTTAAAGATACGGAACCGAAAACCTTGATTTATCAAGTGCCTGGTGGTATGTTATCAAACTTATTAAGTCAATTAACGGAGCAAGGCTTACAAGACAAATATGAAGAAGTTTTAGCTGAAGTACCTAAAGTAAGAGCAGATTTAGGGTATCCACCACTAGTTACGCCGCTTTCACAAATGGTTGGAACACAAGCCTTAATGAATGTGATTTCTGGGGAAAGATATTCCTTAATACCGAATGAAATCAAAGATTATGTGCGCGGAGAATACGGCAAATCACCAGCACCTATCGCAGAAGAGATTAAGCAAAAAATCATTGGGGATGAAGAGGTAATCACTTGTCGACCAGCGGATTTATTGAAACCAGAGTTGCATAGTTTAGAAAAGGAAATCCAACAATACGCAAAATCTGAAGAGGATGTCCTATTATATGCGATGTTCCCGCAACAAGGAAAAGACTTTTTAGGACGTCGTGAAGATCCTTTTTACGATGTACCGTTACAGAAAGTGACAGTCAAACTTGACTTGCCAGAATAGAACGGGCAAGTGCTCCGCAAATGTATAAAGAAGCAAGGGTTTGAGCGACGATAACGGTTGTTCAAACCCTTGCTTCATCAAATAGAAAAAAGGCAGCCCGTGAAAGGAAGTGACAATGTGTTAGAAGAAGTTCTAGCAATTCATCAAAAAAATATTGGTGTACTAAGTCTTGAAGCAACAGAAGCGGTGTTAAACCATCATGATTTAGCCAAAATGTATACACCTGGTGTCGCAGAATTGAGTTTAATGATTGCCCAAAATCATGAATTAGCGCGCGAGTGGACCATTAGTGGTAAGTTAATTGCGGTTATTACAGATGGATCAGCTGTTCTGGGTCTCGGCAATATGGGCACGCAAGCGGGCTTGCCAATTGTTGAAGGCAAAGCTTTACTTTATAAAAATTTGGCGGGGGTCGATGCTATTCCTTTAGCACTGGAACAAAAATCAGTGGACGAGATGGTTCAAACAATTGAAAATTTACAAAATAGTTTTGCAGGAATCCATTTAGAAGATATTTCTGCACCAAAATGTTTTGAAATTGAAGAAAAACTTCAACAACGTTTGAACATTCCTGTGTATCATGATGACCAAGAAGGAACAGCCATCGTCGTTTTAGCTGGACTAATTAACGCAGCTAAAATTAAAGGAAAACCTTTAAATGAATTACGTGTGGTGATTAACGGAGTTGGTGCTTCTGGTGTAGCGACCGCTAAGTTATGTATTCAAGCGGGGATTACGCATCTCACCTTAGTAGATCGCCAAGGTGTTTTAAGAGAAGAAGACCCGACATTGAATCCTTACCAACGTGCTTTGCTTCGACAGGTAATAAAACCATCAGTAGAAAATAAAGATTTAGCCACCGCTGTCGTCAATCAGGATGTTTTTTTAGGCTTATCAGAAGCGGATGTGCTAACGCCAGCCCTGATTAAATCAATGAACCAAGACCCAATTATCTTTGCTTTAGCAAATCCTAAACCAGAAATTGAACCAGCCCTCGCCCAAGCCAATGGCGTCCGTTTATTAGCAACTGGTTCTTCCAAATATCCGAATCAAGTGAACAACATTTTAGCTTTTCCAGGTCTTTTTAAAGGGTTATTGGCAGCGAAAGGCAGAAAAGTCGATGTCGGTTTGCAAATGACAGTAGCACGAAGCTTGGCCGCTATGATTTCAGAACCCACAGCAGAAAAATTCATACCTAATGTATTTGATGGCGGCGTAGTTGACACGGTTTTTAATGCTGTACTAGACTATATAAAACAAGAAAAGGCCACGGCAGAAGAAGGGACGTAAAAGGCAATGACAAAGCAAGCAAGGAGTAAATTAGCGCAGCAAGCACAATTGGCACTACTCTATGAAGTGACCTGTTTAAATAAACCAGGCTTGGTGGATCCAGTCGATGCAGGCGCCCATCAAGATATGGATGTTTTCACTTTTTTAGAAAGTAGTGTGGTTTTGACTCCTTATTTTGAAACCTTCGTTCAAGCTGGGACAGAGCTACGTCATTTGCCGATTGAGGCAACATTTCGCACGATTCGACAAGTTGGTTTAGAAGCAGAACGAGCGATGTTTGAGGCAACAGAAGGTATCAATACACATAAAGGAGCGATTTTTTCTCTAGGTATTTTTTTAGCTATCTGTGGTCGTTTAATGATTTGGGAGACCCCTTGCACCTTACAATTGTTTCAACAAACGCTTCAAACAATGACGCAAGACTTATTGGCTGACTTTGAAAACCTCGCTACGAATGAGCTAGAAAAACTAACTTGGGGTGAACGACTATTTGTTCAGCATGGCTTGACTGGAATCCGTGGTGAGGCGCAACAAGGTTATCCCGCTGTCTTTGAACAGGGAGTGCCTTATTATCAAAAACATCAAGGCACACAACAACAAAAACTCATTGATACGCTCCTTTATTTATCGCTCTATGTTGAGGATACGAATTTGATTAAACGAAGTCAAAATGTCCAAATTTTTGAAATATATCAACCGTTAATCCAGGAATATTTTGCTTCAGGGGGGACACAAACGTTACGGGGAACCCTTTGTTTAGAAAGATTGAATCACTTATTCAAAGAAAAAAATTGGAGTATTGGTGGCAGTGCAGATGCTTTAATTTTGGTGGTGTTTTTAGATAAACTAATGAAATTAAATTGGCTGACCCCTTAATTAAAAAGATAGTTACAACGCTGATTTGGTCAGTTATTTTGACCTTATATGCCTATGGAAAGGTCTCAAGAGAATTCAAGAAAGCGATTGACAAATACCACGAAACACAGTATATTTTATTACGAAATCATTCTTATCAGAGTATACAAATACGATGATAAACAGTTGAAGCGAATCTTGATTTGCTTTTCCTAAACCTGATTCTTTTAGAATCAGGTTTTTGTTTATCTAAAAGGCGGCATTCGTTCAAAAACGGCTGTCGCCTTTTTTTATGAAATTTTTTTAATATAAAAAATTTCATAAAAAAATCTTAAAAACAGAAAAAATTGTTATAGATTAGAGTCATTTTTTTGATGTAAAGTTTTTATGACTTACAGCCATAAAATTGATAAAAACAGTCAAAGAAGCAGAAAAAATAATAGTGGAATTTCTCAAAAAAATAAAAAAATTTTCCGTTATTTAATTATCGATTTATCAAACGATAAGTTATAATAAAATAATTTATTTATCTTTAATAATTGAGGAGAAATGTATAAACTTCCTCATTTTCCTCTCATTGTATAATAACTCACTAATGAATTAGTGAGTTTTTTAACATATCCAGGATGTTTGTTATCAAATGAATTTTTATATAAAAATTCACAGCATTATATTTTGAAAAGCTGAGGAAATGTACTAAACTGCAGGTGTTAAATCCATTTAAATCGCTAAAGGGGGAGATGAACAACTAGGGGAAGCTAATGATCTTGGTATTTATCGTTTATTTTAAAGAAAAGAGGGACGATCAGATGAAAAAGAAAATTGTTGAGGATTTTAATCGGAAAAGTCAGCATAAAAAATGGACAAAACGCAAGATGCTTAATTTAGCAATATCAAGTGGTTTATTATTTACGTCATTAGCAATCCCTGTAAGTATAGCTGTTACCTCTGGCACAATCAGTGCATCAGCAGCGGTCTTGGATATCGAACTATTATCAAATGTTACGTCAAATAATGACAGTAGCACTTCAACGAGTAATCGTTGGACAGCCGCAAACCAAAATCAACCAGTTAATTTCACAGTTTCTGGTGGCGCTTTAGCAGATGCTTCCGCTGTGTTTAGTGGACAAAAACAAGCGGTGTTAGTGGTTCCTCCTGAGTTAAGAGGAAATGTAGCTGCAGCAGGCAGCGCAGCAATCAATACCAATGTCACGATTGATCTTTCAAAAGTTACTTTTTTGACCGCCGTTTTGAATGCAGCCAATGATTTAACCAATGTGATTACTCAAATTACCAGTGGGGCTTTAGGGAATTTAACTGGTGTTGATATTGATTTGACGGAAGTGAATCGTCAGTTGGAATTAGTGAATAACATTGAAAACTTAGGTGCTGCTTCATTTACAGCTTCGGAAACATTAGCAGCTGACGGCTCATACATTAGCGCACCAATTAGTGATGGTTTAGGGTTAGTTTTAGCCCAAAATGTTTCAAACATCTTACAAGATTTGAATGCGGCAGTTCAAGCTTTGGAGGCAAAAGGAACCAGTATCCCAAGTAATCTTGTCGCTACAGCCATAAATGCAGCCTTGCTTCCTGTCAAAGGCACGGTGAACGTGGCTGTTTCAGGTGCTTTGCCTTTATTAGCGGTTGGTGGTTCAGGCGTAAATGAGTTAGTGGATGCTTCTTTACTAGGCGCAACCACGGTTACTTTACCAACTACCGTTTCAACACCTCAAAATTTATCCAATAATTTAGATGCTCGTTTTGTAGGAACAGTCGTTCAAACAGATCTTTTAGACGTTAATTTATTAGCAACAGCAGACGGTGTATCCAACATTTATTTTGCTGCAGGTACTACTAGTGAAGTAACCGCACCTACCGTAACAGGAGTAACAGGCAATTCAACGGCAGGTTACGAAGTTAAAGGAACTGCCGATGCCAATGCCACGGTTGAAATCCGAAATGCAGGAGGCACCGTGATAGGCACAGGGACCGCCGATGGGACAGGGGCATTTACAGTTACCATTCCCGCAGGTGAAGCAGGCGCCAATGAAACGTTAACTGCCGTAGCGAAAAACGCCAGCGGCACAGAAAGTACGCCAACAACGTTCCAAACACCAGCGGATGAGACAACCGTAACCGCACCAACAATCACAGGAGTGACAGGTAATTCAACGGCAGGTTACGAAGTTAAAGGAACTGCCGATGCCAATGCCACGGTTGAAATCCGAAATGCAGGAGGCACCGTGATAGGTACAGGTACTGCTGATGGGACAGGGGCATTTACAGCTACCATTCCCGCAGGTGAAGCAGGCGCCAATGAAACATTAACCGCCGTAGCGAAAAACGCCAGCGGTACAGAAAGTACGCCAACAACGTTCCAAACACCAGCGGATGAAGCAACCGTAACCGCACCAACAATCACAGGAGTTACAGGTAATTCAACGGCAGGTTACGAAGTTAAAGGAACTGCCGACGCCAATGCAACGGTTGAAATCCGAAATGCAGGAGGCACCGTAATAGGTACAGGTACCGCTGATGGGACAGGGGCATTTACAGTTACCGTTCCCGCAGGTGAAGCAGGCGCCAATGAAACGTTAACCGCCGTAGCGAAAAACGCTAGCGGTACAGAAAGTACGCCAACAACGTTCCAAACACCAGCGGATCCTAATACGCCCGTGGCGACGCCAATTGTTGAGACTGTAACAGGTAGTACAACAAAAGGCTATGAGGTCAAAGGGACTGCTGAAGTTGGCACCACCATTGAGGTTCGCGATGCAGCTGGCACGGTCCTTGATACTGCAACAACTGGAACTGACGGAAAATATACAGTGACTTTAGATTCAGGAACAGCAACAGCAAATCAAACGCTGAGCGTTGTAGCGAAAAACGCTAGTGGCACGGAAAGTCAACCAGCAACGGCGACAACACCAGCTGATGTCACTGCACCAACAGTTGATAACATCACAGGCAACTCTGGTTCGGGTTATGAAATTACAGGAACAGCAGACTCTAACACAACAATCGAAGTTCGTGATCCATCTGGGGCAGTCATTGGTACAGGTACCTCTGATGCGAATGGTGATTTTACTGTAACGCTACCAACGGGAACGACCAATCCTGGGGATACGTTAACAGTGATTGGAAAGGATAACGCGGGAAATGAAAGTCAACCGACTGAAGTCCTTGTTCCTGCTGATGCCACGGTTACAGCACCAACTGTAACAGGAGTAACAGGTAATTCAGTTGCTGGTTATCAGGTGACAGGCACCGCTGATCCGAATGCTACCATCGAAATTCGTGATGCAGATGGGAACGTGATTGCAACAGGGACTGCCGATGGGACTGGTTCCTTTGCTGTGAACCTTCCAGCTAGGACGGCAAATGCGAACGAAACATTGACAGCGTTAGCCAAAGATCCTGATGGCAATACAAGTACACCGACAACCTTCCAAACACCAGCAGATGAAGTAGTGGCACCGCCAAGTGTCGACAAAGTAACTGGGAATACAACACAAGGATATCAAGTGACAGGTACCGCTGAACTTGGCACCACCATTGAAGTTCGTGCAACAGACGGAACAGTTTTAGGCACCGCAATAACTGGACCGACTGGCCAATATACTGTGACGTTAGCTTCAGGAAAAGCAACAGCTAAACAAACAGTGAATGTAGTTGCTAAAAATGATACTGGACTTGAGAGTCAACCAACTACAGCTATGACACCCGCTGATGTTACCACACCAACAATTGGTGACATTACTGGAGATTCAACAACTGGTTATGAAATCACTGGGACGGCGGACCCTAATACCACCATTGAAGTACGGAACCCAGATGGAACAATTATTGGTACAACGACAACGGATGATCAAGGAAACTTTACTGTGGACCTTCCAGCGGGAGCCGCTAATCCTGGTGATACATTAACAGTTGTTGGAAAAGACGGTGACGGCAATGAAAGTCAACCAACGGAAGTGACGGTCCCTGAAGATGCAACCGTAGCAGCACCAACTGTGACGACTGTTACAGGAACAACTGCCACTGGGTATCAAGTAACCGGCACGGCAGAGCCAAATGTCACCATTGAGATTCACAATGAAGCAGGTTTAGTTATTGCTATGGGAACGACTGATGGTGCTGGCGCCTTTACAATCACTCTTCCGACGGGCACAGCAACAGCTAACGAAGCCTTAACTGCCATTGCGAAAGATGCTGCTGGGAAAGAAAGTAATCCGACTGCTTTCAAAACACCTGCTGATCCAGATGCACCAGTCGCGACACCTACTGTTGACAAAATCACTGGTAGCACGACAAACGGCTATCAAGTAGTAGGAGCAGCAGAAGTTGGTACAACAGTTGAGGTGCGTGATGCCGATGGCACAGTCCTTGGCATGGCAACTACTGGAACTGATGGCAAATACACAGTGACTTTAGAGCCAGGGAAGGCCTCAGCTAACGAAACAATAACTGTCGTAGCGAAAAATGCAACAGGAAAAGAAAGTCAGCCGGCTACAGCAACTACACCAGCCGACTTAGCCACACCAACCATTGATTCTATTACCGGAAATTCTGGTAAAGGTTACGAAATCACTGGAACGGCGGAGCCCAAAACCACTATTGATGTCCGTGACGCAGACGGAACCATCATTGCTGCTACAACTGTTAACGAAACCGGCCAATATACGGTGACTCTACCAGCTGGCGTAGTGACACCAGGAGAAACGATTACGATTATTAGCAAAGATGGCGCTGGTAATGAAAGTCAACCAGCTACAGCCGTTATTCCAGCGGATGTCGTTTTAGCGGCGCCAACTATTACGAAGGTTGAAGGAAACAAAGCCAATGGCTATACAGTCACTGGAACTGCTGATCCAAATGTCACGGTTCAATTTTACAATAGCAGTGAACAATTATTGGCAAGTGGCAATACAACTACTGGAGGCACCTTCTCCGTTCATATTGCAGCAGGGTTAGCAACAGAAAAAGAAACGTTAACCGCACTAACCACAGATACACAAGGAAATGTGAGTCCTAAAACCACATTTATGACGCCAGCCGATATTACGGGAGAACCAGAAATTAAAATTGCGGCACCAACTGTTTCTTCAGTTTTAGGAACGTCTAAAGCCGGTTACCTCATCAAAGGAACAGCTGAACCAAACCGAATCATTCAAATTAGTAACCGACTATTAAGAAGTGTGATTGCTGTAGGTGCCACCGATGCTGAAGGCAACTTCGCTATCCAATTAACAGCGGGACAAGCGACTGCTCAACAAAGTTTACTTGCGACAGCTACCGATGGCGCAGGACATTACAGTACGGCTACAACCTTCATGACACCAGCCGACCCAACGAATCCTGGAGGAGGCAATGGTAACACTGGCGGAAATAACGGCAATACAGGCGACAACACAGGAAAGAATGGCGCAACTGGCGGGAATAATGGGAATGGTTCAAACACAGGTTCAAATCCAAATGGAGGTTCTGGTTTAGGCACAACAGGTTCTGGCTTAGGTTCACTAGGCAATGGCCTCGGTACAAATGGTAGTGGCTACCACCCTAAACTAAGTACCATCAGTTATGGCACTGGAAATCACGGGAAAACAGGGTACTTACCTAGCACAGGTGAAAAAGAGTCTTCAGCCGTGACAACAAGTTTGTTTGGCGCCTTTGTCGCACTCCTTGCGAGCATGGGAATCATCAAACGCAAACGTAAAAACTAGCTCTCTCCTTTAATTCCTATAGATGAGAAAACGTATTGTTGAGAATTCCCCACTCAATGATACGTTTTCTCGTTCCATTTAATGAAGAAAAATTGCCAAATAGAATAAAATGTGCTATTCTATTTTCAGAAAATCGAAGGAACAAGCAGTGAAAGTGCTAAATCCAACCTGAATTTTTTAATGCAGGAGGAGTGGGCGCTTTTTTTGTTGTTATGAAGAAAGGAAGCTAATTATGCAATCAGCTACAATGGAATTTGATACAATTGCGGCGATTTCTACGCCGCCAGGTGAAGGTGCGATTAGTATTGTTCGTTTAAGTGGCGAGCAAGCAGTTGCTATTGCAAACAAAGTTTATCGGTCAGGCACTAAAGATTTAGCTAAAGTCCCCACGCACACGATTCATTATGGTCATATTGTTGATCCGCAAAACGATCAATTGATTGATGAAGTCATGCTTTCTGTGATGCGGGCACCGAAAACATTTACACGAGAAGACGTGGTAGAAATTAACTGTCATGGCGGCATTGTCGTGGTGAACCAACTACTGCAATTACTGTTACGTGAAGGCGCACGAATGGCCGAACCTGGGGAATTTACAAAACGTGCTTTTCTAAATGGCCGAATGGATCTTTCACAAGCAGAAGCAGTGATGGACTTAATCCGTGCTAAAACAGATAAAGCGATGAATGTTGCATTGAATCAATTGGATGGTAACTTGTCGGCGTTAATTCGTTCATTAAGACAAGAAATTTTAAATACTTTAGCACAAGTAGAAGTTAATATCGATTATCCAGAGTATGATGATGTCGAAGAATTAACCACGAAATTACTTTTAGAAAAAGCCGAATTTGTGAAAGCGCAGATTCAACAACTATTAACGACCGCTAAACAAGGAAAAATTTTGCGAGAAGGTCTAAGTACAGCAATTATTGGCCGACCAAATGTCGGGAAATCCAGTTTGTTAAACCATCTGTTACGAGAAGAAAAAGCCATCGTTACAGATATTGCTGGAACGACACGTGATGTCATTGAAGAATACGTTAACGTTCGCGGCGTTCCTTTAAAATTAATTGATACAGCGGGGATTCGCGAAACAGAAGACATTGTGGAACGAATTGGTGTCGAACGTAGCCGCAAAGCGTTAGCAGATTCGGATTTAATTTTGTTAGTCTTAAATCAAAGCGAAGAATTGACAGAGGAAGATCGTCAACTGTTGGAAGCAACGAAAGGCTTAAAACGCGTTATTCTTTTAAATAAAATGGACTTACCGACAAAACTGGATCCTAACGAATTACAAGAATTAGTCCCTGCAGAAGAAATTTTATCCGTTTCGGTGTTGTCAAACACAGGCTTAGACCAGTTAGAAGCGAAAATTGCTGATCTTTTCTTTGGCGGCCAAACAGGCGAAAAAGATGCTACCTATATTTCTAATACACGTCATATTGCTTTGCTAGATCAAGCAGCGCTTTCGTTACAAGAAGTGATTAACGGCATCGAAGCAGGTATGCCAGTCGATTTAGTTCAAATTGATATGACCCGTTGTTGGGATTATTTAGGGGAAATCGTCGGCGATAGTGTCCAAGATGAATTAATTACACAGTTATTTAGTCAATTTTGTTTAGGAAAATAAGACAAGAGAGGAATTTTTTATGAATCAATATCAAGCAGAATCATATGATGTTATTGTCGTCGGTGCTGGACATGCTGGCTCTGAAGCAGCCTTAGCAGCCGCACGAATGGGCGTTAAAACGTTACTTTTAACGATTAATTTAGATATGGTTGCTTTTATGCCATGTAACCCTTCTGTTGGTGGACCTGCCAAAGGAGTCGTTGTCCGAGAAATCGATGCATTAGGCGGCGAAATGGGTAAAAACATTGATAAAACCTACATCCAAATGCGGATGCTAAATACTGGTAAAGGTCCAGCAGTGCGTGCGTTGCGCGCGCAAGCTGACAAACATGCCTATGCGACAGAAATGAAACATACCATTGAAAAAGAAGAAAATTTAACCCTTCGTCAAGGGATTGTTGAAGAATTAATCGTGGAAGATGGCGTTTGTCGTGGTGTTGTAACTTCAACAGGTGCCGCATACCGTAGTCAAGCAGTGGTGATTACTGCCGGTACTGCCTTGCGTGGCGAAATTATTATTGGTGAATTAAAATATTCATCAGGACCAAACAATTCGCAACCTTCCGTTGGTTTAGCCAATCATTTAAAAGAATTAGGTTTAGAAATCGATCGCTTTAAAACAGGAACGCCGCCACGAGTAAAATCAAGTACGATTGATTATTCTGTGACAGAGGAACAACCAGGCGATAAAGAACCCAACCACTTTAGTTACAGCACGCTAGATAGTGCCTACAATCAAAACCAAGAACCTTGTTGGTTAACTTATACGAATGAAACAACGCATGAAATTATTCAAAAAAATCTACACCGCGCCCCAATGTTTACTGGGATTGTTGAAGGTGTGGGCGCTCGGTATTGCCCATCCATCGAGGACAAAATTGTTCGTTTTGCAGACAAACCAAGACACCAATTGTTCTTGGAACCAGAAGGGTTGAATACCGAAGAAGTTTACGTCCAAGGCTTATCTACTTCTTTACCAGAAGATGTCCAAACAGAAATGCTTCATTCTATTGAAGGATTAGAAAAAGTAGAAATGATGCGTACAGGTTACGCCATTGAATACGATGTGGTAGTCCCTCACCAATTACGCCCAACATTAGAAACAAAGGTCATTGAAAATCTTTATACAGCAGGTCAAACGAACGGAACTAGTGGCTACGAAGAAGCTGCTGGTCAAGGCTTGATGGCAGGAATTAACGCTGCATTGAAAATTCAAGGCAAAGAGCCTCTTGTTTTAAAACGTAGTGATGGCTATATTGGCGTCATGATTGACGATTTAGTTACAAAAGGCACTAACGAACCTTATCGCTTATTAACGTCACGTGCGGAGTATCGTTTGATTTTACGACATGACAATGCGGACTTACGTTTAACAGAAATGGGTCATGAAATTGGCTTAGTCAAAGAAGAACAATATGCCGCCTATCTAGTCAAAAAAGCGGCTGTTGAAGCGGAAATTGCCCGCTTAGGCAAACATCGGATTAAACCAACCAAAGAAGTGCAAGCATTTTTGGAAACCAAAGGCGCTGCTGGCTTAAAAGACGGTATTTTAGCTAGAGATTTTCTGAAACGCCCAGAAATCAGTTATCAAGAAGTCGCTCAATTTATTCCCGCACCTGAAGAGGCACTCGATCCGAAAGTAATTGAACAAGTAGAAATTCAAATCAAGTACGAAGGCTACATTAAAAAAGCCATGGAAAAAGTTGAGAAACTAAAACGCATGGAAGCAAAACGCATTCCAGAAAACATTGATTACCAAGCGATTAACGGCTTGGCGACAGAAGCAAAACAAAAACTACAAAAAATCCAACCAGAAACGATTGCCCAAGCAAGCCGTATCAGCGGTGTGAACCCCGCTGACATTAGCATTTTGATGGTCTACATCGAACAAGGAAAAATCGCGAAAGTGCAAGGATAATAAGTGGATATGAACGGATTCTTGAGAATAAATGAATCCTTATCGTATCAACTGACTCCGTTTTTGACTCCGTATATCATGCATTCATGTAGGATTCGAACAATTCAACTGTTTCTTCTTGTCGATTTTTCGATACTTGGATGTAGATGTCCATGGTTGTCTTAGATGAAGAATGTCCTAATCTATCTTGCACATCTTTTACTTGAGCACCTGCTTCAAAAAGCAATGTGGCATGGGTTTTTCTAAAGCCATGCACTTTGATTATTTTCATATCAGGGAATTTCCTAGCTACTTTACTCATTACATGATTAGGGTAGCCCTTATACAGGAAGTCCCTTTTTTTATTTGCTTTAATAGTGCTGATAACAGGTACATCATCTATATTATCGATTCTGATACCTCGAGAAAGATTCTTTTTTATGACGGTACGTTTCCTCTTCTTAAGAATAGTCAAAGTCCCGTCGTCTATTGTAATTGTTCTCTTAGATGACTCTGTCTTTGTAGGATTGACATATAGGGAGCCATCAGATAGTTCTACTAGCGTTTTATTGAATTGTACAGTCTTTTTATCAAAGTCGATGTCTTTCCACGTCAACCCTAGTATTTCTCCTTTTCTAGCTCCTGTATAAGCAGCTAATCTAAAGAACGTTAGAGCACGGTCATCTTTTAATTCTTGTAAGCAATCAAAGAATTGTCGAAGCTCTTCTTTCGTGTAAAACTCTTCTTCTATTTCATTGAAGCTATGGTTAGATTTAGGTGTAATGGTACGTTCCATTGGATTGGTCTTGATTACACCAATCAAAATACCGTAATTGAATACCTGTGAAGTGTAACTCTTTATTTTCTGATAAGAATGATACTTCGTTGACCACTCAGTTAGTATTTTTTGACATATGGCAGGAGTGATAACCTCTAACCTCATTTTTCCAAAAGAGGGAAGAATCTGATTTGTGAAGTGATTCTTAATCCGTTGTTCTGTTGTGTTTCGAATATTTTTAACGTGTTGGTCCATCCATAAATCGTATAACTCACTAAATGTCTTGATAGAGTGATGACTTATTCCAGTAGATTCGATTTCTATCTGGAATCGAGCTAAATCTAAAGAGGCTTCTTTTTTTGTTTTGAATCCTCTACGTGTTGTCCGTTTTTCTTTACCTGTCACTGGGTCTTTACCCATATACACTTTGTAAAGCCAAGCTGTGGTACCGTCACTTTTTTTGTACTGTTGTATAGTTGCCATTAATAATTCCTCCTTGAAAAAGCCATAAAAGCCCGCTGAGAGCTTGTCAGCTATAAAGGATTCAACTCATCGTATCCCACCTTTCAAATCAATATTTTAACTAAGTACGGATGGGCTCTAATAAAGAATTTATTCCTTTTTCTGGTAAATTTTCTTAGTGTATTTTTTCCCAATTGATGAAATCGTTTGCTCTAGCTTGTTTATATTATCAAAAATTTCTGTCACAGCTTCTTCGGGATAAGCCATATCTTCCAATTGAATAGGTAGCCATTCATCTACCATTATTTCTAGGTATTCCTCTATATTGCTAGTGAGGAGAAGAATGTCATTGCCAAATTCTTCTACAATAGCATTGATGAATAATTCTTCTATTTTTAAGATATTGAAAAGACTAATTTTTTCATTTTTAACTTTATTACAAGTCTTGTTAGCAATAAATTCTTGCATCTCTGGTTCTAATTTGACATATCTATTCAGCCATGTATCTAAATCAGAGTGTACTGGTGGGAACTGTTGACTAAGATGCTGGAACAGGTTTTTATCTGGAAATGTTATACCATCTAGTACAATGCTATCTCTATAAAGAATAATTCCCAAAATATATTCTTCTACATTGCCACAAACTAATTCCTCTATACTCATATTTCCCAAATCAGCAATTCGAGATAATCGCTCTGGTTTTGGTAAATAGGTTCCTTTCTCCCATTCATATACAGTTTTTTTGTCAATCAATTGACCATTATTAATCATAAGACCAAATGCTGGTTGTGTTAATTTCTTACTCTTTCTTATAGATTTTATTTTTGTCCCGAGTATTTTTTTTCGTTCTAAATAATTAATTGGTGGACGTTTTATCATATTGACCACACCTCCTAAAATTATTATACATCAAAAAAGGGGTGTTGTAAATAAAAAACACTAAACTATTGACACCCCTTTTTTATTGAGGTATTATGTGTATGTCGATGAACTGATAATCATTTTTTTTTGATTAATCGGTTAATAACAACAAAACACTTTTATGTTGAGCAAAGAATATGAAGATAATTTTTAGAAAATTTGTTCAAGTAATCACGAAAGGAGGGGGAAATATGTCTCTACAAATCATTGATAGCATTGTTTCTATACAAGTTGAACAACAAGTTAAAGAGATAATTACAGTGCTAAAGCCTATGCTAGAAGATATTATTTCTGGAGTCACACTAGAGTATATGGACTATCAGCAGGCTAGTGAATATCTAGGTGTATCAGTAGGAACGCTTAGAAAATATGTTTCTCAATATGGGTTACCTGTTATAAAAATTGATACTGTCATTAGATTTAAAAAATCTGATATTGATAGTTTCATGGAACGTTATAAAAGTTGAGTAAACAAATAAGACTAAAACATATAGTAATAAAGAGTTTGTTCTTATTATCTATATGTTTTAGTCTTTAACAAAATTTTATAAGGAGGAAATACCAATGATTAATATTCCAATATATGTGGATAAGGAAAAATTATTAGAGAAACCAGTTATAGACGTTAAAAAAAAGAAAATAAGAGAAAGATGTTTAAATAACTATAGAGAAGTTACAAGAGATGAGTTTGTAGATATACTAAATTCATCACTATCATTTATTCCAAGTAAGACAAAGAATAAAGGGAACAAAAATGAAGACTTTTTAGAAACTAGAGTTATTATTCTGGATTTCGATAACACTGTTAAAGATGAAAATAATAATGTAGTAGATTTGAGTAAAGATGATAGTAGATACTTAAGCATAGAAAAGGCTTTATCTATTGATTTAGTTTGTAATTCTGCGTTTGCGATACAAAAAAGTATTCGATACTCTGAAAATCTAGAAAAATTCAAGATTGTCTTTATCTTAAAAGAAGCGATTACTGACTATAATGAAATGAAAGATGTTTACAACTATTTACAAGAAAAAATACCTTGGTGTGATAAGTCTGTGGCTTCTTCTAATAGAATGTTTTTTGGAGGATATAAGTCAGATGCAGTTATAATAATTAATGAAGACAACGCGTTAGATATTTCTGATAATCCGATTGACTTCCCTATGACATGTTCTAAAAACTGTCAAAGTGATTCAGAGAGAAAGCATGAATTAGTCAATGAAACCGATTTTGTTAAGTTGATAAAAAATAAAGATAAAGAAGAAATGAAACAGTGGTTTATAGACTGCTTGTTTGATTCCTCTGAAATGTCTTTTAAAGAGATTTATGAAAGATTGTTAACTATTGATATGAATAAATTACTTAAATCAAATAAAAACTTAAGATGTCTGTTTCACGACGACCATAATCCCTCTGCTGAAATTTTTACTGGGGAAAATGGTCATTCCATTTTTTACTGTCATTCTAGTAATTGTGGTGTTAGTGTAGATTTTATTGGAGTTATGAAGCTGATTCTAAAGAAAGATAGTCGGGTAGAAACCTTTAATTGGCTACTAGAGAACCTAGACTTGTATCCTACACATTTTCAAAAATTAAAAGAGGAGTCAAAAGTCCTTTTTGACACTCTTGAATCTATGGAAGATAAGCTTTTCAGGACAATAAAGAATTGTCTAGAGGAAATGCGACGTGTCTATGATGAATTGCTTTCTGGTGTTAATTTTTTTGATGATAGTAAGGAAGGTGTAACTTGTATTTTGTCGGGAGAACAACTAGCTAAAAAAATGTCTTTTTACTACGGTAAAGAGAGTATTTCCTCAGTAGGTAAATGGAATAAGTTACTGTCATTTATGACTTTTATAGGTTTGATAAAAAAACTAGATGACGATGATATACCTATAGATATGCTCGAGTATCTGAATAAGCAAAAGAAAGATAAAGCGTTATGTGAAAAAGGTGAGAACTTTGTTTATAAGAGAAGCAATGTCTATCTACTAGATGTCTTTGATGCAACTTCTATGATTAAAAAATTGACTGAAGACATCATCCCACTTCTGGAAAAATTCCGCTTCACATATCAACATTTTTCTTACGCTTGGGTTAAGATGTGTTTTAATGAAGAAGAGGCTAAAAGAGTATTTCCTCAAAATTTTCGGTCAGAACTCAGCAAGGAAAAACAATTGATTTTAGATGAAGCACATGAAGTTTTACAGGGCTTATCGTGGCAAGGGACATATTTAATGACAGAGAAAGAACTTATTAACACTGTTTGTGAACGCCTACGAAATGTCAGGGATAACAGCGTGATAAATGCTTTAACAGAAAACAGAGGATACTTTGTTAAACAAGGATTCACTCTTGAACGAGCTTCTAAGGATATTAAGAAACTATACAATGTGAAAGCAAGTAGTAGTTTTTTAGTATATCTAGCGAAAGGGGCAGGGATAGATGAAGTAATAAAAGAATTGATATTATCAGGAGTTGAATTAGTTCCTATTTATCAATTTACAAGTGTAACAAGAGATGATGGACGGAGAGTAAGGAAGAGAAGAGAGCCAATTGTATTGCCTTAGACTTATTCATAGCTCTTAGGCTTATTTCATCTCAATATACCCACCGTTAAAGCTCGGTGGGTTATTTATTTTTCAATCTTTCAATAGCTGATTGCGTTCATTTTCTTGTCTTTTTAATAGCTTCATATAGTTAATTGTCCGACTTGCATCGTCAGCGCTAAGAGAGCGATAGAGCGTCAAAAACTCTTCCTCAGAATCAATTGCAACCTCCTCTAAAAAATGGCTTACAGGGGTTCCTAGGGCTCTAGAAAGAGCTGTTAAGCTATCGAGGTTAGGTTCTGTCACAGAATTTTCCCATCTTGCTACTGCCTGTTGTGTAGAGAAGATTTTTTCAGCTAATTCTTTTTGTGTCCACCCAAGAGCTTTTCGCTTTTCTCTAATGATTTTTGCATATTGTTTCTGTTTCATTAATACACCCCCTTCTCAGTAGGTTACAACAACTTGTTGTATTTGTAATGATATTTAAAGTTTATATACATTTTATGAGTTGAAATACATCATGTTGTTGTATATAATGAAAAACAGGAGGGAGAATTATGAAAAAAACAAGTAACCTCAGCCGATACAGAGAAGAAATAGGGCTTTCTCAAACTGAGTTAGCCAGAAAGATGAACGTTACCCAACAATGTATAAGTTCATGGCAAACAGGGAGAACAATACCTAAGCCCTATCAAATGAAAATGCTTTCTGAAATATTAAGTGTATCAATAAATGAGTTGTTTTCTGAGGTATTTAATAAAGCAATGTAGTTTGGTAATAAGAAATTACACGATTTTAGGAGGGAAAGACATGTATTGTAGGAAATGTGGTAAAGAAATAACAGATGAAAGTAAGTATTGTCAGTTTTGCGGAGCATTACAAGAAACAGATGAGACAACGGGAGTAGAAATAGTAAAGAAAAGTACTGAGCAGACATTTAGTGAAATGAAGGAACAAATCGTACATGGACAAGAGACCGGGAAGCTGTATTTGATTATTGGTTGGGTTTCTATGGTAGTATCGTTAGCATTTATTCCTGTTGTATTTGGTACCATTGCCGTTATTATGGGGTACTTATATCGAGAGAAAGATGAAAAAATGGGTACAGTTTTGATGATAGCAGGGATAGCTGGAGCAATCTTTGGTGTACTTTTAGGGATGTCAATGTACTGATAAGAGGGATAAGAGCAAATTATTTTGGAGATAGGAGATAAAAAGTTGAATAAAGTAAATATGAACAAGAAGTTTGTCATTATAGGTATCGTTGTCTTGGCTATTATAGGTATCATTTTTTCAAAAATGACAGGTACATCTGGATTAGAGAAGTCATCTAAACCATTGGTAACACAGATTTTACAAGAACAGTACAACTTAAATAGGTCATGTGATGATGTGACGATTACTCATGAAAATGAAGATAACACATACCGGGCTAAAGCTACATTAGACAATGGGAGTGCTATCAATATAAATATTGAATACTATCCAAAGAAAGACCGTGTATACGTAGAGATACCATATACTGAGGTGTTAATGCTAAATTGATTTAAATGTAGTATGCATACCGTCCAAACAGGAACTCCTAAAGGTGTAAGCTTACTAAGGAGTTTTTTTGATTCCCTGTAAATAATAGTCTAAAGATTAATGGGAAAATCTTTACATTAATCACTGTTATAACAGCAGTATATAGGAGGGAAAATGAAAAAGAAAAAATTATTATGGATTTGTTTGGCAATTTTATTGATGATTGGAGGAATTAAGATATCTACCACATATAGATTAAAAACGAATCAGCCTAAACAATATGTATCAGACATGTTAAATATTATTGAAGAAATAGACTCAGAAATGAAAGCTTTCTCAAAAACTTCTATGGATTTGGGAGAAAGATAT